>Ga0181572_10000370_pt1 | contig 32159 bp, 19 predicted proteins | sample 101ome_26_FD_133004 | JGI IMG/M metagenome (GOLD analysis project Ga0181572, IMG submission 133004) | Coastal salt marsh microbial communities from the Groves Creek Marsh, Skidaway Island, Georgia - 101408AT metaG (megahit assembly) | ecosystem: Environmental > Aquatic > Marine > Intertidal... | reverse complement strand
TAGCACTGACGCTACAAAGGAGCTGGCCGTTGAGAACACGCTCGCTGACATCGCAAACGCATGGACAACGATTAATCTCGATATGGGTCAATTTAGAGAGGGCAGGGATGATGTTTACAAACTCAAAAGCGCAGAAGAAATATTTACTCAGCTCGAAGACAATACGGTCACACTAAGCGCATTGAAAGCGAGCAAATTCTATCTCGTCTTTGAGCGCACAATCGTTTCGTGGGAGAAAACGCTCAGTTTAGTCGATGACACGATTGAGTTGGTCTTGAAAGTCCAACTTGCTTGGATGTATTTAGAGAACATATTCATCGGAAGCGAAGACATCGCGCATCAGTTGCCGCATGAAACTCAAACCTTCATCGATATCAACGGACGTTTCATCGAAATCATGCGAAAGATGCACGACGATCGCAACGTCGTCACCGCGTGCACGACGATGAAGGCTCTGGATATTCGTGATGAACCCGATCGCTCTCTTTTCATCGAGCTCAAAGAAATGGACGAAAAGCTCGAGCGCGTCCAAAAGTCACTTGAAAATTATCTTGAGTCGAAACGACAGCTGTTCCCGCGCTTTTACTTCTTGAGCAACGACGACGTGTTACAAATTCTTGGACAATCAAAGGACCCGAAGAACGTCCAACAACATTTAAAAGGTATGTTTGAAGGAATCAAGAAATTGGATATGTTTGCGCCAGACCCTTTGACTGGACGACGTCGATATGAATCAGTGTCGATGATCTCGCCCGATGGTGAAACTCTTCAGTTTGAAAGTCCGGTTTGCACAGAAGGTCGACCTGAAGAGTGGTTAAACGACGTGGAAGCGGCTATGTACGCGGCGACCAAGACGCACTTGGCGAAAACCGTCGATCAGTGTCGAGCGAAGGGGACAAAGAAAGACAAGTGGGTTATGAATCATCCGGGTCAGATGCTCATCACCGCCGGGTGTATTTCATGGACGATGGAGTGTGAGCGGGCGCTGCGCGACCAGGAGAATGTAAAGGAAGCGTTGAAGAGATTGAGACGAAAGTGGGTGCAGTATTTGAATAAGCTCGTCGAAATGACGCGAATGACGTTGGATTCCATCACGCGCAAAAAGCTGACGGCGCTTATTACGATCGAAGTGCACGCACGAGATGTGATAGAGAAACTCATCAAAAGCCGATGCTCGTCGCCGCATGATTTTGACTGGGTGGCGCAACTTCGGTTTTACTGGGATCGCGAAAGCAAGCACTGCACCGTAAAGCAAGTGCTCAGTGTTTTCGATTACGGCTATGAATATCAAGGCAACAATGGACGTCTCGTCGTGACGCCCTTGACCGATCGCTGCTATATGACGTTGGGTGCGGCAATGTTTACGCGCCGCGGAGGCAATCCACTCGGACCCGCCGGCACGGGTAAAACTGAAACGGTGAAAGATTTTGGGAAAGCTCTCGCCAGATACGTGATCGTGTTCAACTGTTCGGATGGCGTGGATTACAAAATGACGGGAAAGATGTTCAGTGGACTGGCACAGACCGGGGCTTGGGCATGCCTGGATGAGTTCAATCGCATCACAGTTGAAGTTTTGTCAGTCGTGGCGACGCAAATCAGCGTCGTGATGGCGGCTGTGAAGCAGAAACTAAAGATGTTTGACTTTGAAGGACAGCACATTCGCTTAATTCCTTCGTGTGGTGTTTTCGTCACGATGAACCCCGGTTACGCAGGCCGCGCGGAGCTTCCTGACAATCTGAAGGCAATCGTTAGACCAGTCTCAATGATGGTTCCCGATTTTTGTTTGATTGCTGAAATCATGATGTTCAGCGAAGGATTCAAGAATGCAAAGGCGTTGGCGAAAAAGATGGTAGCCATAATGGAACTGAGTCAACAGCAGCTGAGTAAGCAAGATCATTACGATTACACTCTGCGATCTTTCATCATTCCCATCTCTCGAGCGGCGGGAGTGAAGAAGCGCACGACGCCTGACACCGACGAGCAGCTCATTTTGTTCGACTCCATGCGCGAGCTCATCGTTCCAAAGCTCGTGTACGCAGACATTCCGATATTCAAGGCGCTCCTCACCGACTTATTTCCAGAAATCAACGCACCAGAGAGAGTCTCAGCCGTACTCAAGGAGGCTCTCATCAAAGAATGCGAATTGAACAACGTTCAGCCCGTGGATGCGTGGATATCAAAAATCATACAAATATTCGATTGCAAGACCGCTCGACACGGTAACATGATCGTGGGGAAAACAGGCTCGGGTAAGACGTGCGCGCGAGAAATTCTGATGAAGGCTATGTCGCGATTAAAGCAAAGCGGCGCGCACGGCGAACATTTTCAACACGTCGAGGTGTATCCCATCAATCCACTCGCACTATCAAACGACGAACTCTACGGATCGTTCGATCCAGCGACGCACGAATGGTCGGATGGAATTCTCGCTAAAATTATGCGCACCGTGTGCAAAGATGACTCATCGATTCAAAAGTGGATTCTGATGGATGGTCCGGTTGACACGCTGTGGATCGAGAGCATGAATACGCTCTTGGACGACAACAAGCTTCTCACGCTCCTCTCTGGTGAACGCATCATGATGTCACCGCAAGTCTCCATATTATTTGAGGTGGAAGATTTATCGCAGGCATCACCCGCAACCGTCTCACGCACGGGAATGATTTACTTTAATGTCGAGGATCTCGGCTGGAGACCCTTCGTCAAGAGCTGGCAGAATAAACGCATGAGTGGTGAGCGGGTAGACGAAGAGGTTGAATCATTGCTTTCAAAATGCATCGAAAAGTACATTGATGTCGCTTTGACGTTGAAGCGAACGAGATGCAAGGAGCTCGTGCAGACTGATCAGTTGGCTAGCGTCCGACAGCTCACGACGCTCTTCGACGCGCACACCATCGATGATTCCCGCGACGTCGAAGCTGTGTTTATATTTTGTCTCATTTGGTCAATCGGTGGGTCGATAGATCATGCCAGCCGAATCCTATTCGACGGAATGTTGCATCAGGTGATGCCTTCGAAAATGTTTCCTCACACGCCGGCGTCGTCTCAAGAAGACACGACTGTTTTCGACTTCTTTTACAACTGCGAAATTCACGCGTTCGTGTTGTGGGAAGAAAAAGTACCAAAGTGTAACGTACCAGTCGACGACGTGCCGTTTTTCCAAATAATGGTTCCGACGATTGACTCCGTGCGAACTAAACATCTCATGAAGATGCTCTTGGGCGTTGGAATGAACACGCTCGTTGTCGGAAACGTCGGCGTCGGTAAATCGATGATTATCGACTCGTGTCTGAGTGAATTGCCCGAAGAATACACCACGAGCAAAGTCTCGTTCAGCGCACAAACGAGCTCGGCGTCGCTTCAAGAAACAGTCGAAGTCAGACTTGAGAAACGTTCAAAAGGTAACCTCGCTCCGCCTGGTGGAAAAAAACTCGTGCTCGCAATCGACGACTTGAACATGCCCAAAAAGAGCGAGTTTGGTTTCATCCCCCCCTTGGAGCTATTGAAACTTTGGCACGACAACGGGTTTTGGTACGACCGATCAAAACAGGAGCGCACACACATCAACGATATGAAACTTCTTGCCGCCATGGCTCCTCCCGGCGGCGGAAGAAATCAATTTTCTCAGCGGATACTATCAATTTTCGCAGTCTTAAACATCACCGACCCGTCTGATACCCAGTTGGAACACATTTACGGAACGATCGTTTCGCAGAAACACGCGAATTTTGATCAATCGATAGCATCCATGGGAAGCAGCATCGCCAAGGCGAGCATCGCAGTTTACAATTCACTTTGCCAGGAACTCTTGCCGACGCCGTCTAAGAGCCATTACTTGTTCAACACTCGCGATCTGGCGAAAGTGATTCAAGGTGTGTGTCGAGCGACCCGGCAATTTTATGATGCGAAAGATTCAATCATTCAGCTCTGGGCTCATGAGAATCTACGAGTGTTTGGTGATAGGCTTTGGGACGACGTTGATTTCGACTGGTTGACGCGACAACTCGATACAATCATGCGGGTGCACTTTGGAACTAGCTGGAAAGATGTATTCGCGGTGGGTGAAACTGAACCTGACAAAGATGACGCAGTTTTCGCTGAATCCGTTCCATTTGTGTCCTTCCTACGTCAGGGCTTGGAATCCCCACCCTACGAAGCAGTCTCCGACGAGCACGCGCTGAGGGACTTTCTCACGGAAAAGTTGGAAGACTATGGATTAGAGTCGGGTAACGCGCCGATGGATCTGGTGCTCTTCGACGACGCGGTTTCACACGTGTGTCGTATTCACCGTATTTTGACCCAACCGCGCGGACATGCGATGCTCGTCGGTGTCGGAGGTAGCGGGCGGAAATCGCTCGCTCGGTTGGCTGCGTACGTCGCAGAGATGAAGACGTTTTCGATCGAAATCACCAAGAACTACAATCACGCTGAGTTTCGAGAGGATCTTAAGGCGCTTTATCGGCAAGCAGGTGTTGTGGGAAAGCCAACCGTATTCATATTGGATGACAGTCAAATAGTCGACGAAGTATTTTTAGAAGACGTCAACAACGCTCTGACGTCTGGCGACATTCCCGGCCTCTTTTCGAGAGACGAGATGAGTGGCGTGTGCGAAGAGGTGCGCAAAATCGCTCGCGCCGAAAACTACAGCGCGATTACTCACGCCGAGCTCTTTTCGTTTTTCATGCAACGCGTCATGAAAAATCTTCACATCGTCTTGTGCTTTTCGCCAATCGGCGACGTCTATCGAGAAAGATTGAGAATGTTTCCCGGTCTCATCAATTGTTGCACTTTGGATTGGTTCAAAGAGTGGCCGGTCGAAGCCTTGCTCGAGGTGGCGGCCAGAAAACTAAGGGATGATGATCTGCACGCTAAAAATAATTTGTGCGAGGTGTTTGGTAAAATTCATGCGTCCACGACGTCGACAGCTGACGACATGTTCGCTACGATGAAGCGCAAAATGTACGTCACGCCGACCAATTACATCGAGTTTGTCAACTTGTTCAGATCGTTTCTCGAGGAGAAGAAGCATGAATGTGCGGCGAAAATTCAAAAACTCAAAGGTGGCTTGCACAAACTCGACGAAACGGAAACGCAAGTACGAGAGATGCAGGCTGTGTGCATTGACAAAGCCAACGTCGTGGCCCAGGCGAAACAAGATTGCGAAGGTTTGTTAAAGATTATCATCAAAGACAAACGCGCCGCCGACGAACAAAGCGTGCTCGTAAGCGCTGAGGCGGAACGCATCGAAATTGAAGCACAAAATGCAAACGCAATCGCGGAAGAGTGTCAACTCAAGCTTGACGAGGCGTTGCCAGCTCTGCGAGAGGCGGAGGAGGCTTTAAATGTCCTCACAAAAAAGGACATGGGCGAGCTCAAGTCGTACGTGAAACCTCCAGCTTTAGTCGAACTCTGCCTGAAGGGTGTCTTGACAGTTTTGAAACGTCCAACGACTTGGGAAGAGGCCAAGAAGCAACTCGGCGACTCGGGCTTCCTAGACCGATTACTGAAATTCGACAAAGACGCGCTCGTGGACAATTTACTCTCAAAAATGGCAAAGTTTGTGAATAATCCCGACTACCAACCGGAAGTGATCGGTAAAGTGTCGAACGCGGCAAAGGGTTTGTGCAAGTGGGTGCACGCGATGTACTCGTACGGTAACGTCGCGAGGGAAATAGCGCCCAAGCGTCTCACTTTAAAACGTGCGCAAGACGAGCTTCGAATGAAACAAGAAGCGCTCGCAGTCACCCAAGCTGATCTGGCTGACGTTATGCAAAAAGTAGCAGACTTGAAAGAAAAGTACGAGGAGTCAGCGTCAAAAAAGGCATCTCTCGAGGACGAGCTCGCTGAATTGAAGTTGAAACTCGAACGCGCTGAAACCTTGGTTGATGGACTTTCCGGCGAGAAACAGAGATGGGCGGATACGATTCGAGACATTCAATCACGAATGAGCAGACTCCCAGGAGATGTTTGCATCGCGGCTGCCTTTATGAGTTACGCCGGAGCGTTTCCATCGGAATATCGCGACGCGCTCGTCGAAGAAAGCTGGAAGTTGATGCTCAACGACGCTGGAATAGCGTTTTCGCTTGATTTCAGCTTTGCCGACTTTCTCGCGAATTCGTCGGACGTGAGGGATTGGAATATACAAGGATTACCAGCGGACTCATTTAGCACTGAAAACGGCGTCATATGTACCCGCGGACATCGTTGGCCTCTGCTCATCGATCCTCAGGGTCAAGGCAACAAATGGATAAAAGCGTTGGAAGCTCCAAATGAGCTGATTGTCACCACTCTCGACGCTCCGAACATGGTTCGTCAGGTTGAGCACGCATTGCAATTTGGCTTACCGATTCTCATACAAGACGTCAAGGAAATCATCGATCCAATTTTGGAAAACGTGGTTGCAAAGTCGTTCACGAAAAAGGGTGGATCGATCACGGTAAAACTCGGCGACAAGGATTTGGAGTATTCTCCGAATTTCCGACTGTATTTCACCACAAAGATGAGCAATCCGTGCTACTCCCCCGAAGTGAGCACGAAATTGTCCGTCATAAACTTTACAGTCAAAGAACAAGGTTTGAACGCGCAGCTGCGAGACTTGGTCGTGCGCCGCGAAAAGCCAGAGCTCGCAGCTCAAAAGCAAGATCTCATCGTGAAAGTGGCGAGAGGCAAGAAGAAACTCGACGAATTGGAAGATTTGATACTTGATCTACTCAGCAAAGCCTCGGGCTCACTGTTGGACAACGTCGAGCTCATCGATTCACTCACGCGAAGCAAATCTACGAGTGAAGAGGTTGAGGCGAGCTTGAAAATAGCAGACTCCACCGCCGCAGAGATTGAGCGCGCGTCGTCGGCGTACGCGCCCGTGGCAATTCGCGCGACGATTCTTTATTTCACCCTCTACAACTTGGTAGAGATAGATCCAATGTATCAATTCAGCCTTGACGCGTACGTCAGTCTGTTCGACGCGTCCATCGTCAAGTCGAGAAGGAAAAATGGATCGACGGCGGACGACGTCGAACAGCGCTTGTCCGCTCTGAATGATTATCACACGTACGCCGTGTACCGGTATACTTCTCGCGCTCTATTTGAATCGCACAAACTCCTTCTCAGTTTGCAAATGGCGGTTCGCATTCAAGCCGCCGACGGTTCAATCCCTCTCTCTGAATGGGAATATCTCGTCCACGGCGGGAACGTCGCGGACGTCGCTCGAAACGACGGCGATGATACGTGCGCCTGGTTGAGCGGAACGTCGTGGTCGAATGTCGTCGCTCTCGAAGAAAAGTTTGAAGAGACCTTCCGCGGATTGAAGCGTTCCATGAAGGAGTCGCACGCGAAGGAATGGCAATCGTGGTATCGACACGCGAAACCGGAGGCTTGTCTGCTTCCCGGCGAATGGAATTCGCGTTTGAGTGCGCTTCAACAATTAATCATCTTACGCTCTGTGCGCCTCGATCGCGTCGAAAATGGGATCAGAAAGTACGTCTCTCAAGTGTTGGGTAAAAGGTTCATAGACCCACCGGTGCTCAATCTGCACGAAGTGTTTCTCGATTCGACGTGCGAAGCGCCGTGCATCTTTGTGCTCAGTTCTGGCGTCGATCCGACGTCAAATCTGAAGCAACTCGCGAAGACGCTCGATATGAGCGATAAACTCTATACCGTCGCCCTCGGGCAAGGTCAAGCGTCGATCGCGACCGAGTTCATACGTCGAGCTCGTCAGCAAGGCGGATGGGTGTTCTTAGCAAACTGTCATCTCATGATATCTTGGCTTCCAGAGCTTCAAAAAATTGTGGAAGAGTTTGAAACCGACAAACCGCATCCAGATTTCCGTCTGTGGTTGAGTTCAAACCCGACTCCGGAGTTTCCACTCGCCTTACTGCAGCGAAGTTTGAAGATGACGACTGAACCACCGAAAGGTTTGAGAGCTAACCTCGCGAGACTGTACGCGACGTGCGTGTCGGAGGACTCATTCAGCCAGTGCACGCGAAGAGAAGAGTATGGAAAATTGCTATTCACGTTGGCTTTTTTCCACGCCGTCGTTCTTGAGCGACGTAAATTTGGCATGCTCGGTTTCAACATCGCGTACGACTTCAACGACACCGATTTCGCAGTCAGCGATGACTTGTTAAAGTCGTACCTCGACGGTTACGAGGACGTTCCCTGGCAGGCGTTGCGCTACCTCATCGGACAAGCGAATTATGGTGGTAGAATCACAGACGAACTCGATAGACGCGTCGTGGAGGCATACCTCTCGGAATTCTTCTGCGAAAGAGTCATCACGGAGAGCGAATGCGGCCTCAGCCCGCTGGCGTCGACGTATCACGTGCCGGCGAAAACTGACAATCTCAAGGCGCATCGCGACTTTATCGACGCGCTTCCTCTCATCGACCACGCGGAGGCGTTCGGTCAGCATTCGAACGCAGACATCTCGTATATGATCACCGCGAGCGATGCTATTTTGGGCGCCTGTGCGAAGATGCGCATCTCGGCCGTTGGAGGTAAACGGACAGAAAAGCCGGGCGCGAGCGACGACGACCAAGTCGAAGCGCGGGTTCTGCGCGCGGTGGAAGACATGTTGAATGTCATTCCGGGCGAATTGAATTTGGACGCAATCAGGAACGCGAAATCGAGCAACTTGTCTCCGCTCAACATAAATCTGATTCAAGAGATTCAAAGGTACAATCAACTGTTACGCTCGGTGCACGCATGGTTGCGTCAACTGGATCGAGGCATTCGCGGTCTCGTCGTGATGTCGCGAGATTTGGACGAACTGTACGCCGCCGTCGCGGAGAACCGAGTACCGCAACTCTTTTTACGCGCGTATCCTTCGCTCAAGTCGCTGTCGGCGTGGACGTCCGACTTGGTGACTCGCATTCGCCAGCTCAGCGATTGGTCGCGACTCGAAAGCACGCGGTATCCGTCAACGATTTGGCTCGCGGGGTTTACGTATCCGTCGTGCTTCTTGACGTCCGTCTTGCAGATGACGGCGCGCAGAAACTTACTCCCCATCGATGAACTTTCGTTTTCGTTCGAGGTGATGAACGACGCCGCGTGTGAGATGTCCCTAGAAGAGCCTCCCGCCGAGGGCGTGTACGTCCGCGGCTTGTTTCTCGAAGGCGCCGGATGGAACGCGCAAGAAAAGTGCCTGTGCGAACCGACGCCGCTCACCGAACTCGTCGTCAAGATGCCCGTGATCCACTTCAAGCCGACACATCTGAAGAAATCGAGCAAAACCGGTACGTATTATCAGTGTCCTCTGTACGTCTACGGCAAGAGAACGGGCACGCGCGAGCGACCGAGCTTCGTGTGTTACGTCGAGTTACACGCTGGCGGCGTCTCGCCCGAACACTGGATAAAACGAGGAACTGCGCTTTTATTGTCTCTCTCGAACTGAGCGTAGCTTCGTCGCGCGCGCGCGTTGTAACGAAGATATTAAAAACAAAGTCCAGACGGAGGAAGAGCTACTAAGAGAGCGCGCGTGAATGAGTGAATGCATGACGTGACGGCGCGAGTGCGCGACGACGACGCGAGTGCGCGACGACGACGACGATGCCCGGACGAACGAGTCGAGGGGTGGGAGGAAACAGACGCAAGGTGGTGGTCGACGCACCGTCGCGACGCGGACGCGACGACGACAGCGACACCGATTCCGAATCCGAGTCTGGGTCATCCACGTCCCAGGTGAGCCTGTTCGGGGCGATCGAGGATGGGGACGCGGACGCGTTCGAGCGCATCCTTCGAGAGGACGCCGCGAGCGTGACGCACGTGAATAAGAATGGATGGACGGCGGCGCATCAGGCGGCGTACAGCGGTGAACACAAGATGTTGAAACGCGTGTTGGAATTGGGCGTGGACGCGGACGCGAGGTGCGCCGACGGGTGCGTGGCGGCGCATTACGCGAGCGCGCAGGGGGAGAAGAAGTGTTTAAAGGTGCTCGCAGAGGCGGGATCGAATTTAGAGACCAAGGATGACGATCACGAGACGCCTCTGGACGTGTGCACGCAGGGGTGTAGAGAACTTCTCGCCGATCTCATCATCGAGGCGCGGGCGGCGCGGAAAAAGTGAGTCGGCGGCGGTTACAAAGCGCGTCGGCGTCTCGTCACGTCTCCGACCCGACCCGCGAGGCTGGCGTACCCGGAACGTTCGTCGCGCGCGTCGATATCGTTCCCCGGTCGTCGCGATGACGTGTAATCGAAGAGCGCCCCGTCGTCGTCCAACCTAACGCGCGCGCTCGACCGCCGTCCCGTCGCGACGTGAAGAAACTAACAACCAATCGCGTCCGAATGTAACGTAACGTACTAGCCGGTCCCGACGTCACGCCACGCGAACGAAACGCTCGACGCTCGTCACGTCCAATTCATCGTAATTTGTCTCGTTTTCGCAATTGGCGACGAAACGTCGCACGCACGTCATCCCATTCCCGTCGTCGCTCACCGTGCGCGTCGTCGTCTCGCGTCCCAACGACGACTCCGTCTTCACCTCGTGCGTGCGCGTGGACGCGTCGAACGACGCGACGCGCGTCACCTCGCCCGGTCCTTTACCGAAAATCGCACTCTTCTCGTATTTTTCCACGAACGAACCGATCGGGTACGTCAACGTTCGATCCGTCCCCGTCGACGTCGTGCGCACCGTGAACTCGCCGTCGACGCCCGACGCGCTCGAGGTCCACGTCTGTTCGTACGGCGCTCGCGAACGATCGACCGCGTCCGCGCCGACGCCGTGCGCGACGAGATACGCGACGACGTGTTGATTCTGCGTCGCGTCTCGCGTCCACGTCCCCAAGAAGGCGTCGTGCGCCCTCCTCGACGACGACGCCTCGTCATCCTTCGCCCCCGCGCCCGTCTTCGCTCTCGCACCGCGACGGCGCGAGACGACGACGACGACGCGAGACGACGACGACGACGTCACCGGTGTCGTCGTCATCGCGCGCGTCGCCACCATCGCGCGCGCGTTCGTCTCGCCGCGCGTCGTCGACCGACTCGCGTCGCGCGCATCGACGTGGTATTGCGAACGTGCCGAGACGTATGGCCTATTGGGCCGGTCGGTATTGACCGAATGTCCGAACGCGTACATCGTATGCACAAACAGTCGCGCGTACACATCCGTCAGCTCTTCGTACGATGCGCGACGCGCGATGTAACACCATTCGCAGCAGTCGGTGACGCGCGTCGAGCGGTCGGGGCGAGGATGCGACGTCGAGACGATGTGGTGCGTTACGGTGCGGTGACGACGAGCGATGTCGCGGACGTCGAGCGCGCGCGAGAGGTGGACGAAGGCGTGGATGGATGCGACGGAGGTGGAGGACGTGTCGGGACGAGGCGCGCGTGGGGCGTCGTCGGCGCGCTCGTCGCGGTCGCGTGCGTGAGCGCGATGAGGCGCGCGCGCGTCGACTGGACGACGAGGGCGAGGGAGACGGAGCGATTGGGGGTGGTGGAAGAACTCGAACTCGGAAGGAGGCATCACAGCGGCGACGTCGATATCTCATTTTGGGGACATCACACGCCGACGGTGACGTTTCGGTTGGAGACGGAGTGCATCCCGGACAGCGTGAAGGCGTTCGCGCCGGGGTTTTGGGCGCCGGGACGAACGGTTCGAAGCGCAAACATCGTCAAGCACAACTTCAATTCAGCGAGTTTTTTCGAGACCGGACACAAGGCTGTCGCGATGACTCGCAGCGTCGACGTTCCGGGACTCTTCGAGGTGACGACGACGCGAGTAAACTTTGAATACGGTTTCGAGCTCGTCAACGACCTCGGGCACAGGACGAGAGAGATCGGTCTCGCGCATAAAGTTGTGGCGACGCACATGGGTGATTGCGCACCGCACTTTGGTAAATATCGCAACCGCGTGTTGCACAGTTTCAACGAAAGTTGGGTGTACGGTACGTGCGAACATAGCTGTCCTCGCGAAGTACCGGTCACTGAGACACCGGTCGGGCCGGAGCCGTCCACGACGCCGGAACAATCGACGACGCCGGAACAATCGACGACGCCGGAACAATCGACGACGCCGGAACAATCGACGACGCCGGAACAATCGACGACGCCGGAACAATCGACGACGCCGGAGCCATCAGAGAGTACGCTCGAGACAACATCCGCTCCGCTGGGCGAATGTGACAGAGAGACCATCACGTATTCGTTCGGGCACGGTTTTGAAGAGCCCTTTGTCTACGAGGCGAAGAAAGGGAGTCGTTTCGCTTTCGCCGACGGGAAAAAGCGCCTTCAAATTCAAGCCTTCCAGGTTGTAGACACAGCGTCGATCAGAAACCTCAGAGTCGTTTCCGACGATAACGTCACGCTCCTGTCGTCGGAATTCAACGAACCCAGTAAATGGGATTACTACTACCAAGGCTGCTCACGGACGGTCGCTCGTCCTTTTAAAGGTTTGATGACGTTGAAGGCTGCGCGAAACGACCCTGGATTCGTCGCGACCTCTCACGACACCTTCACCGTCAAGAGAGGATCCTCGTTTACGGTAATGTTTGACTTGAACCTCTCCGAAAACCCGAAGTACTCTCGGAGAAATCTGTATCGCAGAATCGATGTCCGAATCGTTCCGGAAGAGGTGCGCCCGAAAATCTCGACGAAACGTACGACGAGAGGCTGTGTTTCCTTCCCATATTTGTTTATGGGCAGAGGCGTCGTCGAGGGGGCCATGAGCGCCTGGAGCATGCTGCGCATCCACAAGGGCCAAAACAACATTGTGAAGGTGGAATCTCGCGTGCGTTCGACCAAGAGAGCTTTCGGCAACGTCAAGAAGACGGCCGTGTCGGATGACGGCGCCACCGTGAAACGCGTCAGCATCAAGTACCAAAACGAAATCAATCAAGAGTGCAAGTAGTGACAAAGTCGATCTCCTTCTAAAGAAGTAGAAGTCCACGTTTGTTCTCTGTACTCTAATCGAAGCGTTCACCGTTTCTGTGTCATAATCAAGTAATCAAATCAAAATCAGCGCGCGAGCGCGCGTTTTCTTTGCGTATTGGCCAACAAAAAACGCTCCGGCGTCGCGTCGACGCCACATCGCGTTCCCGATGGTGCGCGCGACGACGACGACGACGACGACGACGACGACCGCGCGAGCCGGTGCGAGAGATTACGCCCTTCATCCTCCCGCCGGATGGACGTCTGAGTGGTCGTGGTGCGCGCTCGACGGCGGCGATCGCGCGACGCGCGGCGCGAACGCGCGAGCGTTATTCCACGCGCCCGAATTACACGAACGCGCGAGAATGGGCGACGCGCGAGAGGTGACGCGATTGTTGGACTCGGGAGCGTTTGAATTGGAGGCAAAAGATCCCGCCGGACGCACCGCGTTACACTTCGCCGTGGGATTCGGTCGTCTCGACGTCGTGGAGGCGCTCTTGCGTCGAGGGTGCGCGCTCGAGCCGAGAGATTTTTGGAAAAAGGCGCCGGTGGATTGGGGGATTCAGGCGCGACACGACGCGTGCGTGGAGGCGCTCAGGGTGGAGGCGGTGAAGAGAGGCGTGTGGGGAGGTCGAGGGCGGGTGGCGCCGCTGAAGACGTACTACGAACACTGTTATAATCTCACCGCGGAACAAGTCGAAGCCATGGTGGCGGAGAACGCGCGCGAGGCGCGCGAACACTACGAGCAACAGATTGAGATGAATCGAGCGAGTTACGCGCGACAGCGCGAAGAGAGGATCAAGGTTGCGTCAAAACCGAAACCCAGAGGTCGAAAGAAGAGGTGAGCGCGACGGCACTCGTGTATTAATGAATTACATGGTCGACCCGAGTTACGCGGTCAACCGTCGGTTTACGTCATCATCTCTACATCCGCCGCGCGTTTGATTTGCGGCAACTCGTCGTCACACAGCGGTTGTTCGATCGGTTGAATCATCCTTCGTTCGCACCCGTTTCCATCGATGGTGACGAGTCGAATGACACCACCCGAGGACGCGTCGCGCGCGATGGCGAGCGAAATCGCGCGCGTCACCCACGCCTCCGCCTCGGCGCGAGACATGTCCTTCTTGAACGTGTCGTCGCACCACCCGTACACGTACGCGCTCCCGCTCCCGCCCACCGTGAACGGGGCCTCGACGAGGGCACCACCGAGTGGAATCCCGTACACCTGCGGACCGAGCTTTCGATCCCATCCCGCTATGATCATCCCCGCCTGCAGCCGCTCCTTGTTTTCGTACGCGATTGTTTTCGTCAAATTAGCGACGAGCCTCACGTCGCACGTCAATCGTTCGTCCGCTCCCGCCGCCGCGCTCGACACCGACACCGCGTGTTCTTCCGCTAATCTAGAGACGTACGCCGCCACGTTCTGCGTATCCGCCGCGCTTCCGCTGCGACACATCCACGCGTTGTCGCAGATCCGCGTGATTTTGTCGCTCGCCCTATTCGCCACGTACGTCCCCGTGCTCGTGCGCGAGTCCGCCCCGAGCACGACACCGTCCGCGTACGTAACCGCCATGATGGTCGTCTGCGCGCCCCACCGACACCGTCGTCATCGTCGTCGTCGTCAGTCAATCGATCGATCGATCGTCGTCACGCACTTCACCCACGTCGTGCGCGCACGTTCGCGTGCTCCATCGCGTCCCGCGTCGCCTCGCCTCGCCTCGTCTCGCGCACCCCCATGGACACGGGCGCGTTCGCGTGCTCCATCGCGTCTCGTCCCGTCTCGTCTCGTCTCGTCGCGCTCTCCCGTCGTCGTCGTCGTCGTCGTCGTCCCTCACCCGTCGGTCGCGTCCGTCCGTCCGAGGGGACATGGAATAAAACCCCATATTTGAGCGCACACACACTCGCCGACGCGCGCGATCGACCGACGACGACGACGACGGGGGCGCGAGACTCGATCGCGCGCGAGTCGCGTCGCGTCGTGTCGAGTCGCGTCGTGTCGAACGACACCGCGCGCGATCGATCGAGACCGACCGCGTGTCTCTCTCCGTCTCTCTCTCTCCGTCCGAAGTCCCTCGAACGCGCGCGTTTGGGGAGATGGCGACGGCGGATGGAGACGGCGCCGAGACGCGCGCGGAGACGACGGTGCGCGACGACGACGACGACGACGACGCGCCGTGCTGTCGATTCTGTTTCGAATGCGCGAACGATGACGTGCGAGGTCTCGAACTCATCGCGCCGTGCGCGTGTCGAGGCGGGCAACGGTTTATTCACGCGAACTGTCTGTTGCGATGGCAACGCATGTGCGTGGTGCAATCACCGACGCACCCGGCGTATTGGGACGATGATACGCGATCGAACGTGTGTAACGTGTGTAAGACGACGTTTACGACGACGCCGCCGTCGAGATTGACGCTCATGTCGAGTTTCACGGGGGCGGAGATCGCGGCCATGTTGAGCCGAGATTTTCTTCTGTGTAGTCACGACGAATTTTCGCGCGCGTTGAGGGAAAAGCTGGAACAAATGCCGCCGGGATTGCGACGAATTTGTGGATACGAACACTGGATAGATGGGACGTACCTGATCACGGACGTGATCGAGGCCGGAGAGGATGAGGACGAGGGGGGAGAGGGGGGCGAACGCGGCGTCGGCGACGACAGCATCGTCGCCGTCAATCTCAACTCGCGGACGGATCTGAACGAGGTGGTGAACAGGGAGAGTCAGCTGTTTGAGCTCGTGGAGGATGTCCGACGCGGGGTGACGACGGGGAGGTTAAATCTCGAGCACAGCGTCACGGGTGAAGGCGCCGTCGTCTCGGTGCAGGTTGAAGACGAAGACGAGGAGCGATACGAACCGTCTTCGCAATCAGAGGAGGCGGCGGCGGCGGAGGACGACGACGACGAGGAAGAGGAGGAGGACGACGACGAGAACGACGAGGAAGAGTCACCCGAAAATGACGACGACGAGAACGGCGAGAACGGCGAGAACGGCGAGAACGGCGAGAACGAAGGAGAAGAAGAAGGAGAAGAAGGAGAAGGAGAAGAAGGAGGCGCGCGGCGACGTCGCGTACGCCTCGTCGGAGACGACGCCATTCGAGAACTTCTCTCACCCCTCGGCGCCGTGTTTTCAGTCTACCAACGGTTCCGTCGACGTCGAGCGATCGACGCCGCGTTTGAAGAGGCCGCTCTGGAGTGTCGAGTGGACGTCGACGAGGTCAAGTCCAAGGTGGAGGTGGACTGTTTCACTGGAGGTCCCGTGAACGAGGACGACGTCTCGCTCTGTTTGGTCGTCGGCGCGGACGCCGAGCGCGGATTCGTGAAGATTGAAGACGGCGTCTCGAGCGCCATTAGCGTAGCTTTTAGACAACGCATTGAAGGATGCGCGACGTTCCCTCCCGGAACCGTCGTGAAAACGACGGACGAGGCGGGCAGAGAGGTGGTCGGCGTCGTCACGCGCAAATCGGGCGACGACGAATGGAACGTCGCGACGGCGCTCGGCGTCGTTCGTCGCGCACAAAAGGACGTGTACGTCTTACACGCGTCGAATCGTGGGAAAGTCCTCGTGTTCTGGGGCACCGCGCAGTGGTCTCGCGCGCAGCTCTTGGGTGAAATCGCGCGCGGTCATTGGGGACTAACAAAGATGGAAAGTGTCGATGTGGCGAGGCCGGATGCCGCCTATCGGCGCGCCGTCGACGCCGGGCTCGTGTTCGCGCCGCTCACGGAGATGACGGAGACGTTCATGCGCGAGGCAATCTCGGACATGAACCGCATTCGGTCCACGGGTCAGATTGAGCGCGCGGCGTCGCCGGCGCCGCGGTGACGCGACGTCGATTCTCTCCGCCATGTGTACTCTTCGCGCGCGCGCCATGTGTACGCGCCACTGCACGACGCACGCAACGCGATGAACGCACGCAACGCACTCGCGACTGTCTTTGTTTTCCTGTTCGCGCTCCTCGGCGGCGCTCGCGCGTGGGAGTGCCCGACGTTCGACGAGGAAAAGGTGATGCAAGTGTTGCAAGTGTGTCTCGCCGACGCCGACGGCTTGTGCGGCGACGCGTGCGTCCCGGCGCTCGTCAACGGCGCCTTGGCCGTCAAGGACGAGATCGAGATTCCGTGCACAGGCGGCATCGACGGTGTCCTCGAAAACGTCCTCAAGCGATGCACCGAGGAAAACGGAGGCACGTTCGATCCGTGCGACGGCAAGGTGGAAGACGCGCTTCGCCGGTACGCGAGCGAGACGCGATGCGTCGAGGGGGGCACGCTCGCCGATTTCTTGTCGCGCGAGGACCGACGATGAAGAAGATTGATGAAGAAACGCATCGATTCCTTACCACTACATCTGTTTACTACTACTGTTTACTACCACACGCACACACATTGTGAACGACGACGTCTTCATCGCATCTCTCCTCGCCGTAATCGAGCGACGTGTTCGCGCTCTCGCGCCCGTCTCCGTCGCCGTCGTCTCGCCTTGGCCGCGTCCTCGGATTCCTCCGCCCCCGACGACGTCTCCGACGTTCGCACCGCTCGCCCTCGTCCGAGCGGAGGCATCCTCCTCGCGGACTCCCTCACCGGCGGCGGTCGATCCTCCTCCGCCTCCGCCTCAGCCGCGTCGTCTCCGCGCACCAACGCGCGCGCCAACGCGCGTCTCGCCTCTCTCTCGCGTCTCCTCGCCTCGCTCACCGGTTCACCCCACCCGAGACCGACGCGCGCGGATCGACGCACACACTCCTCGCGCTCGAACGCGTCCTCCCTCGTCGACGCGTACGACGACGACGACGACGACGACGAAGACGCGCGCGCCGTCGTCTCCGTCATCGTCTCCATCGCATCCACGAACTCGTTCGTCTCGTCCTCGTCCGCGTCCTCGTCGTCCATCCCGTCGACACCGTCGTCGCGACGAGACGTCATCGCTCGCGCCCTCGCCTCGCGCCGTCGTTCGAGTTCACGAACGATGTCTCTCGCGGACGACGCCATCGTCGCGACGGACTCTCGACTCTCGACGGATGCGATCCGATTCGGATGCGACTGTGATGCGACGGCGATGCGATGCGACGCGTGCGCGGTCACCCAACGCGGTCACCACCCGACGACGACGGCATCGGTCGTCCTCGCGCGCGCGCGTCCGTCTCCGACGTCGCGCGACGGACGCGCACGCGTCGGAGACGAACGCACGATGCAGATGCACCCCTAAACCCTAAACCCCTAAACCCTAGACACCCCGTCGCGTCACCCCGCGCGCCAACTGTTTTTCGCGTCCGTCGTTCCTCGCGGTGCCGTCGCGCGTGCGCGGCGCGCTGGACGCCGGGTCGGCGTGGTGGTACTTTACGTGGTGTGTGTAAAGGACCCCGATATCGATATCTCGAGAGAGAAATATTCAAAGAACTCGTCGACTCGACGACGTCGAGTGGGTGTGACGGCGACTGGAATGACGGTTGACGAATGCGCGAGAAGACGACGCGCGACGACGACGACGACGACGACGACGACGACGACGACGACGACGACGCGGGAGAAGACGGGCGATGCGCGTCGCGGCGTGCGTCGCGGCGACGATGTGCGCGTGCGCGTCCACGGCGTCGGCGACGGCGACGATTCCGAACGATGGTGCGCCAGATGAAGAATGCGATGCGCGCGGCGAAAACGTCGTCGATCGCGTCGGCGGACGAAGCGCGTGGACGCGCGCTCGCGGCGTCGACGACGTTTTGTGATGTTTGAAACACGGCCGGGACGTGCGCGTTGTAGACGTCGAGTGGGACGTGCGCGGCGGACGCGTCGTGCGCGTGGGTTTCGGCGGATTCCGAGTGCGGAACGTCTGCGGCCGAGGCGACGAGCGCGGTGGCGACGTTGTTCGCACCGACGATCGGTGTCGCGCTGTAACAGGTCGCGCGTGCGTTGAACACGGCGCCGACGTGCTCGAGCGTCGAGTGCGAAAATTTCGCGGCGGCGAACGCGTGCGTCATCACGCAGGCGGAGGCGACGACGCTGTCTTCCGGCGACGCCTTTTCGGGCGCGTTGTTTCATCGCGCGATGAAGTGCTCTCAATTCGAGGCGCAGTCGACGTGTACCGCGGATTCGGAGTGTGCGTGGGAATACGACACGGACGAGAAAGCGTACACGTGCGATCCGAGCAATCTCGGGACGCTCGCGCTCGCCGAGTGTCCGGCTCTGACGCCGCACATCCAAACCGTTATCAACGCCAATCCGCGAGCGGCGGGACTCGGCGTCGGCGCTCAAGACCTGACGCCGAAACCCACAGTGAGTGGCTCCACAAGCTGCCGTCTCACGCAAACCTTTACGTTGACAGCGCTCGTCGTCGGCGCTCTCGCGCTCGTCGCCCAACTAATGAATAACAACCATCAGGTTTTGTTTTGTACCACGTGTAGTGTTTTCGTCCTGATGTGTAACGTCCCATCTTCCACTAACGCGCCCCGGGACCGATGTAGCACACTTTAGGGACCGATGTAGCACACTTTAGGGACCGATGTAGCACACGCTTTAGGGACCGATGGAGTACACTTTAGGGACCGATGGAGCACACTTTAGGGACCGATGGAGTGCAATCCAGGGACCGTGCCGAGTATTTTTTCTCGATCGATCGGTCGTTGACGTCGGCCCGCACACGACGACGGACGTCGACGGCGCGGCGGGTGATGCGAGCGATGCGGCGAGCGGTGCGACGAACGACGTGTGAACGCGCGGTGCGCGCGGTGTGTGGGACGACGTCGGCGTCGTCGGCGGTGACGGCGGCGACGGCGGCGACGGCGACGCGCGAGTCCCATCGCCACCATCATCATAATCATCACCAGTGGTCCCGCGATCGAACGGTCGCGTCGGCGGCGACGTCGTCGGCGAGCGCGTGGCGACGGGCGAATCGAGGGTACGCGTCGGCGACGGCGTCGTACGAGATCATCGATCACGAGTACGATGCCCTGGTGGTCGGGGCGGGAGGCGCGGGTTTGCGCGCGGCGATCGGTTTGGGCGAACACGGATTCAAGACGGCGTGCGTGACGAAGCTTTTCCCGACGCGGTCGCACACGGTGGCGGCGCAGGGAGGGATAAACGCGGCGTTAGGGAACATGACGGAGGATGATTGGCGGTGGCACGCGTACGATACTGTCAAGGGGGCGGATTGGCTCGGAGACCAGGACGCCATTCAGTACATGTGCAGAGAAGCGCCCAAGGCGGTGATCGAATTGGAAAAGTACGGCATGCCGTTCTCGAGAACGGACGAGGGGAAGATTTACCAGCGTGCGTTCGGTGGTCAGTCGTTGGATTACGGCAAGGGTGGACAGGCGTATCGATGTGCGGCGGCGGCGGATCGAACGGGACACGCCATGTTGCACACGCTCTACGGCGCCGCGTTGAAGCACGACGTGCAATTCTTCGTGGAGTACTTTGCGTTGGATTTGATCATGGACAAGGGCGAATGCGTGGGTATCATGGCGCTGTGCCTCGAGGACGGTACCATTCACAGGTTCAGATCCCACCAGACCATTTTAGCCACCGGCGGATACGGTCGGGCGTACTTTAGCGCCACCTCCGCGCACACGTGCACGGGCGACGGCAACGCCATGGTCGCTCGAGCGGGCTTGCCTTTGCAGGATCAAGAATTCGTGCAGTTTCACCCCACCGGTATTTACGGCGCCGGTTGCTTGATCACGGAGGGTTCTCGCGGGGAGGGTGGCATCTTGCGCAACTCGGAGGGCGAGCGTTTCATGGAGCGCTACGCGCCGAGCGCCAAGGATCTCGCCAGTCGTGACGTCGTGTCCCGATCGATGACGCTCGAGATTCGCGAGGGAAGAGGCGTGGGTAAGGACAAAGATCACATCTATTTGCACCTGAACCACTTGCCGCCGGAACTCTTGGCGGAGCGTCTCCCGGGAATTTCCGAAACCGCCGCCATTTTCGCCGGCGTCGACGTCACCAAAGAACCCATTCCCGTCATCCCCACCGTCCACTACAACATGGGCGGTATCCCCACCAACTACAAGGGCGAAGTCGTCGCGCCGAAGAACGGCGATCCCGACGCCATCGTCCCCGGTTTGCTCGCCGCCGGCGAGGCGGCGTGCGCCAGCGTGCACGGCGCCAACAGACTGGGCGCCAACTCGTTGTTGGACATCGTCGTCTTCGGTCGAGCATGCGCCAACACGGTGGCGGGTAAGCTCAAACAAGGCGCACCACACCGTAAGATTGCCGACGACGCCGGATCGAACGCCATCGAACGTCTCGAAAAGATTCGCAACTCCACGGGCACGGCGCCGACGGCGATGCTTCGCAAGACGATGCAAAAGGTGATGCAAGAGGACGCCGCCGTCTTCCGAACGCAAGAGACGCTCGCCAACGGATGCACGCGCATCGACGACGTCGCCGCGCAGTTGGACAACCTCAAGCTCACCGACCGCTCCTTGGTTTGGAACACCGACTTGGTCGAGGCGCTCGAGCTCCACAACCTCATGCCAAACGCGCAAACCACCATGCACTCGGCCGAGCGTCGCAAGGAGAGTCGCGGCGCACACGCGCGCGAAGACTTCCCCGACCGTCTCGACGACGCGTGGATGAAACACACGCTCGCGTACGTCGAAAACGGTAAAGTTAAGATTGATTACAGACCGGTGCACGACTACACGCTCGACGCCGAGATGGACGTCATCCCGCCCAAGGCGCGCGTCTATTAAACGACGCGCGACGACGACTCGACTCGACTCGATTCTGCACGATGTTTTAAAATCATACACACACACGCATTGTTCAGTCCATCCATCCGCCGTCCGTCGCGTGATCGCAGCCTCCGTCGCCCTCGCCTCGCCCGCCGTTCGTCGTCCGCCCGCCGGTCTGGTCGGTCGGTCGGTCGCCGCCACTCGCCCGCCCCACCCGCGGCGGTCGTCCTCATTCCGCCCGCGCGCGATGCCTCGCGCGTCCGACGTCGACGCCGATCTCGGGGCGGACGTCAAGGCGTTCGCCTCGACGCTCGGATTCGCCCCGAGCGCGGCGTCCGGGGACGTCGCGCGTGGATTCGACGACCGAGACTTTCGCGCCGAACATCTGCGGCGGGCGGCGGCGGCGTCGACGAAGAAGAAGGCGCGGGCGAGCGAGGACGCGGACGATGCGCGTCGCGATGCGCGAGGACGTCGAGGGACAAAGGCGTCGTCGACAGGCGCGCGCGATGGAGGCGATGGGACGGCGACGAAGGCGGAGGGGAGACGAGGGCGAGGGGACGTCTCGGAGGGCGACGGCGGAGACGGCGCGACGGCGCGGCGGGCGTCGGGGAAGAAACGACCGTGGAATCCTGGGGCGGGACCGATGCCGACGAAAGAGGAGAGCGGTGGTGATGGGAAGGGTACGCGCGCGCGCGATGGCGGTGGAGTCTCGGGTGGGGCGTGGTACGAGACGGTCAAGGCGTTGAACGCGGAGCTCGGCGAGGCGAAGACGAGGACGAAATCGAGCGCGGCGGCGCCGACGCGAGGGGAGCTCGAGGCGAAGGAAAAGATGGCGAAGAGCGCGTTAGAAGAGCGCGTGGGTTCATACGCGAAGAGGTTACAGCGTAAGAGCGACGCGAACGCCAAGTGGTTGGAGATGGTGCGCACGAGCGGTACGGCGAGCGACAAGGTGGCGGCAAACGTGTTGAGCGTCACCGAGGATCCGGTGGCCAACTTAAAAGCGTTGGAAAATTTACTAGGACTCGTCGAGCGCGCGCGCGCGAGCGGTGGAAAACGCGGGGCGGTGCAATCGATCACCGCGCTCGAGACGCTGTTTCGTGAGAGTTTACTTCCCGATAGAAAGCTCAAGTACTTTAGCGAGCAACCGCTCGCGGCATCGGCGGACGCGCCGCACGAACGCAAGCGTTTGATGTACTGGCACGTGGAAGATTCCATTAAGCGAATGTATCTGAGATTTATCGGAGCTCTGGACGAGCTCTCGAGAGATCCTCTGCCCATTCTCAAGGAAAAGTCGCTCAAGAGCGCGTACGCGTTGCTCAAGGCGAAACCGGAGGGTGAGCGTCAGTTGTTGAACATTCTCGTCAACAAACTCGGTGACCCGTCGAGAAAAATCGCTTCAAACGCGTCGTATCTGTGTCTAGAGCTGATCAAAGCGCATCCAGCTATGAAGCGCATCGTCGCGCGGGAAGTCGAGGCGTTCACGTTCAGACGCGGCGTCGGGTTGAAGGCGCAATACTACGCCGCCGTCATGTTGAATCAAATTTCTCTCAGTCACCGAGGAGACGGGCCCGCGTTGGCCGAGCAACTCATCGAGGCGTACTTTGGACTCTTCCAGTACTTGTACAAACTGTCTTTGAAAAAAGACGTCGAAGACGAGGGAGAAGATGCGAAACCTGAGCCGAAGAAGAAGGAGAAGCACCGCCACAGAGACGGCGGGCGAGGGAGAGGCGGGCGAGGCGGTCGCGGAGGCCGAGGCGGACGGGGACGCGGTCGCGGAGGTAAAGACGCGAAGAAACAGGAACAACCGGCGCAAATTGGCGCGGGCGTGGACGCGCGAGTCGTGTCGGCGCTGCTCACCGGTATCAACCGCGCGTTCCCGTACGTGGCGAGCGAAAAGGTTGACGCTCTCATCGATCGCATCTCTCCCGCGCTCTTCACGATCGCGCACTCGCCAAATCTGGGAGGTGCGCTCCAAGCGATGATGCTTCTCTTTCAGTTATTGTCGGCGCGCTCGTCCGTCAGCGATCGCTATTACAGAGCCTTGTACGCGTTGCTGCTCCATCCAGGATTGGCGAGATCGACAAACACCTCGCAGGTGCTTTCGTTGATTTACAAGAGTCTTCGCGAAGATGTCGTCCCGAAGCGCTCCGCAGCCATGGTGAAACGACTTTTGCAGGTTGCCTCACAAGCGCCCGCCACGTTCGCGTGCGGCGCGCTCATGGCGGTGAGTGAATTCTTGGCGAAACAACCGTCGCACTGGAACGCGATTCGACAACCCAGAGACGCGGAGGACGACGACGTCGAGCATTTTAGCGATGTCAGAGGCGACGACGACGACGACGACGGGCGCACCGGTCTATTCGAGGGCGATGAGATGGAACACGACAAGCGCGAATCCGCGAGCGATAGCGAGAAATCATCGGATGATGACGAAGACGCCGGTTTGGGCGCCGAAAGGAGAGTGTCCTCGGCGAGTGAGCGGTACGATATGGAGAAACGAGAACCCATGTACGCTCGCGCGGAGACGTCGTGTTGGTGGGAACTCAACGTGTTGGCCACCAACGCGCACCCGTCCGTTGCCGCGATGTCGCGCACGCTCCTTCAGGGTAAGCCGATCGAATACGACGGCGATCCTCTCGCCGACATGACGCTCACCGTCTTCCTCGACAAGTGGTTACAAAAGAAGCCAAAGAAACGGTCCAAGGGTGGTTCCGACGTCATGCGCGCCGCGAACGCCGACGTCGCCGACGCTTACATGCCGGGCACGGAGGAATTCGCCTCGCTCATGGAGTCCGAAGTTGATCCATCCGACGTCTTCTTCCATCGATACTTTGCCAACAAGGCTGAAACGGCGGCGGCCAAGAAGAAAAAGGTTGACAAGAAGACCACAGAAGATGTGAGCGACGCCGAGTCTGAATCCGATCCGGACGGAGAGTTGCCGAAGAAAAAGTACGATGATAGCGAATCCGAAGGCGAAGAGAGCGAGGACGAACTCGCGGTGCAGGAAATCAACATCGACGAAGCCTCCGACTCTGACGACGAGGCGTTGGCGGTGTCCCTCAAAAAGGTTAAAAAGGACGATTTCAAGGATGACGACTTCGATGAAGAAGCCGACGAAGAGTTCCTCAGATCCGAACGACAAGAGGAAGGCATCGAAGACGATCGTTTCAACCTCGATGCGTTGGCTAAAGCGTACGGTAAACCGCCCGGTTACTTGCTCGCCGAGGCGGCGGAACGCGAACGCGAGGAGGAAGCCAAGGCGATCAAGGCGATCAAACGCGCCGTTCAGGACGGACCGAAGGACGAGGCCGCCGACGTCGTCGTCGAAGATTTCACGAGTGGCGGCGTGTTCGCCTCTGCAGACGATTACGCCGACATGATAAACGACGACGACGCCAACGCCGTGGACCCGTCCAAGCTCGACGAGGACGAGGACGGCGAGGACGAGGACGAGGGTGACATCGAAGTGAACGACGACGACGACGACGACGACGACGACGAAAGTGACGACGACGATGAACCGTCTCCACCGTCTCCACCGCCCCAAAAGAAATCTTCAAAGAAGACGAAGACGAGGACGCCGAAATCGTCCTCCAAGTCTCCGCGCGTCGCCGTCGAGGACGTCCCTCAAACTCGTGTCACGAGATCGTCCAAACGCGTGCGTCGCTAGACATAATAGAAACCATGAAATACGACGTCATCAACAAACAAACAATCTGTTCGTTCGTCCGTTTGGTCGCTTTTTCCTTCGTTCCGTCTCTGAAGTCTCTCTCAAACACATTTGACCGTTCACGACTCAATAATAGCGGGGTCAACGCCGCCGGGAGATTCGAGCGCTGATGATTGCGCGAAATCCAACCTCGCGCGCACACACCGACGCGACGTCGATCGAAAGTGTCGTCTCGACGCGCGCGCGATGAGTGAGATAGGCTTACCTCCGCAATCCTCCGCGAGCACGCTCACCAGAGTCGAGCGCGTGGGCGCGCACTCCCACGTGAGAGGCTTGGGATTGGACGACGGCTTGGACGCGAGGAAATCGTCCCAAGGTTTGGTGGGACAACTTCGGGCGAGAAAAGCGGCGGGAGTGATCGCGAACATGATCAAGGACGGCACGATCGCGGGGCGCGGTGTTCTCATCGCGGGTCAACCGGGCACGGGGAAGACGGCGATCGCGCAAGGGATGGCGAAGACGCTGGGCGAGGAGACGCCGTTCGCCTCCATGGCGGCGAGCGAAATCTTCTCCATGGAGATGTCCAAGACGGAAGCGTTGACGCAGGCGTTTCGTAAGGCGATCGGGGTGAGAATTAAAGAGGAGAACGAGACGATCGAGGGTGAGGTGGTGGAGATTGAGATCGATAAACCCGTGGGGGCGTACGCGGCGACGACGGCCAAGACGGGGAAATTGACCATGAAGACGACAGACATGGAGACGGTGTACGATCTCGGTACGAAGATGATAGAGGCGATCAGTAAGGCTAAAGTAAACGCGGGGGACGTGATCAACATCGATAAGGCGAGCGGGCGCATCACAAAGCTTGGACGGTCGTTTTCGAGATCAAGAGACTACGACGCGATGGGCGCGACGACGAAATTCGTCGCTTGCCCAGAGGGAGAGCTTCAAAAGCGCAAGGAGGAGGTGCACACCGTGTCTCTGCATGAAATCGACGTTATTAACTCTCGCACGCAAGGATTCCTCGCGCTCTTCGCCGGTGATACCGGTGAAATTCGCGCGGAGATTCGCGAGCAAATCGACAACAAGGTTTCCGAGTGGAAGGAAGAGGGCAAGGCGGAGATCATCCCGGGCGTGCTCTTCATCGACGAGGTGCACATGCTCGACATCGAGTGTTTCTCATTTCTCAACCGCGCGTTGGAGAACGAGTTGGCGCCCATTTTAGTCGTCGCCACTAACCGCGGCATCACGAAGATTCGAGGCACCGAGTTCCGGTCGCCGCACGGTATACCGATCGACCTTCTCGACCGTCTCCTCATCATTCACACCGAACCGTACGAAGAGCGCGAACTCAAAGCCATCTTAGAGATTCGGTGCGAGGAAGAAGACGTCGAACTGAGCGAGGACGCCAAGGATTTACTCTGTAAAATCGCGTGCGAGACGAGTCTTCGCTACGCCATTCAGCTCATCTCCGCCGCGTCGCTCAAGGCGAGTCGTCGCAAGTCCGCCAAGGTGGACGTTCAGGACGTCTCCAAGGTGTACGGCATGTTCTTGGACGTCAAGCGATCGACGCAGTTCATGCTCGACTACCAATCCGACTACATGTTCAATGAAACCACCGCCGCCATGGTGCCTTAGACTACACTCACACAATATTGTAATTCCAAAACGTCAACCAAAAAAAAATTCACCAAATCCCTCGCGGATGATGATGATGGACAAACAAACCCTGCGACCGAGGGATCGCATCCGCCTCTTTGCGACGCTCGGTTTCGACGTCGCGAACGCACGCGTACGGTAAAGCCTTAACTTTATCGCACCCTCACGCGGCGCACGGGTTAAAGAAGTGTAAAACGCTCACACTCTCCTTGCTGCATCAGAAGCAGTACTTGGTCCCGCCGTGACTTAGAACTCTCAGAAAACTTTGATCATGCCGTCCGCTGCGGCCATCAAGAAGCAAGGCTACGCCAAGCGCGTGGCCGAATTGTTGGACAACTACGACACCGCCCTCTTGGTCGGCGCCGATAACGTTGGTTCCAAGCAATTCATGGACATTCGTGCGGTACGTGGGGACGCGATGACGCTCGTAAAGCCCTAACGCGGGGCGCGCCCTCGATCTCGGTCGCGCACCGGCGCGTCCCGCGACCGACGATGACATCGTCTCGACGATGACGACATCGTTCGTTTTTTCGCTCGCGCTTATCTCTCGTCTCGTCTCGTCCCGAACGTCGCGCTGACCGAGAGCCGTCTCTTTTCCCCCGCATCGCAGTCCATTCGCCCGGAGTCCGTCGTGCTCATGGGGAAGAACACGCTCATGCGCAAGTGCATCACCAACTACTGCAAGGCGAAGGGTGACGACACGTGGATGATCTTGTCCAACAAGCTCATCGGTAACGTCGGTATCATCTTCACCAAGGGTGACTTGTTGGAAACTCGTAAGAAGATTCAACAATTCGTCGTTCCGGCGCCGGCGCGCGTCGGCGCCATCGCCCCGGTCGAAGTCATCGTCCCGGCGGGTCCGACGGGTATGGAACCTTCCCAAACGTCCTTCTTCCAAACGCTTAACATTGCGACGAAGATTAACAAGGGTACCATCGAAATCCTCAACGACATTGTCGTGTTGCAGCCGGGCGACCGTGTTTCCTCTTCCGCCGCCGCGTTGCTCGGTAAGATGAAGTTCACGCCGTTCACGTACGGCTTGGAAGTCCTCGAAGTGTACGACAAGGGTGCCATGTACCCGTCTGCCGTCTTGGACATCACCAACGAGACCCTCGAAGCCAAGTTCATGTCTGGTGTCGCGCAAGTCGCGTCCCTCTCTTTGGCTTCTGGATACCCCACCCTCGCGTCTGTCCCGCACTCCATCGTCAACGCGTACAAGAACGTGCTCGCGATCTCCATCGGTACCGACTACACCTTCGAGTTGGCCCAAAAGGTCAAGGATTACCTCGCCAACCCGGGTGCCTTCGCCTCCGCGGCTCCGGCCGGCGGTGCTGGTGGCGACGCCAAGGCGGCGGCTGCCGCCCCGGTGGAGGAAGAGGAGGAAGAAGCCGAAATGGACTTCGACCTCTTCGACTAATCGCGACGTCTATGACGCGAGGACCTACCCCCGCATGAGTTCCGTAGGAAAATTAGGTTGTGAAAAGGTCTATTATACCACTAAAAATATTCAAACTAGGCGCCCACGGCGTTCGTTTCCTTGAGGAGCTCGTCAACCGATCGCAGTTCCTCCTCGATGCCGTCGAGTGAAAATTCCGAGTCCCCTCTTGCGGACGCGCGCCTCTCGAAATCGTACGCCGAAAGCGCGCTGGAAATCTCGAAAGATTCTTGACTGAATGTGCGCGTCTTCGCGTGCGACGGCACCTCCGGTTCGACGAGATCGCGCTCCAATAGACGCTCGCGCTCTTCGTCGGCGTCGCGCGCCATCGCCGCCTCGTCAATTTCCTGAAGTCGAAGCAGCGCCTCGATCGGCGCCTCCAACTCCACCAGCGGTTTGCACAGTTCTATGGTCTCCATCGTGATCTTTCGTAAAAACGCTTGTCTCTCGCGCATGGATCGCATCAGACTCTGCACTTGATGTGAAAACTCCTCTGGCGTGAGCGCCGCGTCTTCGTAGTGGCCGTCCAACTCGAAAATCGCTTCCTCCATGCTTCGCAATCCACTCGATGTTCGCGTCGGCGTCGAGAACGTCCCGGACCCCCACGTCCCGGGATCTTCCGACATCGTTCTCTTGTGCATCGTTCGTTTTCTCGCCTGCGCGACGATGGTCGACCCTTTCGTTGGCGGCACCCAACTCGGCCCCTTGACGTCCTTGGTCGCCGCCTGTTCGTCGCCTCGAAATTTACTCATCGATGGTCGCCCACCTCGTTCGTCCCGTTCGCCGTGCTCAACACCGACGTTTCGAGACGAGTGCGGCGTCGAGCGAGCCGAGAACGCCATCGGAGGCAAACCATCGCTCCCGCCCTCCTGTCGCCGTCCCGGTCGCTTTTCGAATTCGTGCGCCGCCTCGCTCGCCGTCGTCGCGCCGTCCTTCCGTTCCCTCCCCGACGGCGCGTCCACGCGTCCACCGCTGCTCGACCTTCCGAACGCCCCTCCTTTCATCACCGTCGTCGTCGTCCCCGAGCTCCTCCCGACGTCTTTCCGCGGCGACGCCACCAAACGCGCGCTCGTAGAACTCGACATCTTCGCGCTCGCCAACTCGCCCAACGCCTGCGCGCTCCTCCTCCCGTTTAACGACGTCGTGCGTCGCGCCGTCGCCGCGTCCATCGATCGTAACGATCGAGACCGTCGTCGCGCGCCACCGCCGTCCTCCGTTCTCGTCGTCGTCGTCGTCGTCGTCATCGTCGTCGCGTCCTCGTCGCCGTTCGCGTCGTGCGCGATCCCGAGCGTCTTGAGCGTCGCCTCCACGTTCACGCTCCCGTCCTCGAGCGTCGGCACCGCCAGATCCGCGCACGAGCTCGACGCCGCGTCGTCTCGCGCGGGCGCGCTCGACGCGCACCCCATGGCGTCGCCGTCGTCGAGTAGTGACGCGTCGACGGTCGACGGTCGGTCGTTAGCGAGTCCGTCATTCGTCATTCGTCGTCGCTCGCGACGCGCCTCGTCGGTGACGAAGAGAATCGCGAGACAGAGCTCGAGAGACGCGCATCCGCCATGTACGTGTACCTCGTTCGACACGCGCAGAGCGAGAACAACGCGCTGACGGCGCCCGGATTACACAATCCATCGCGCCGCGCCGACCCCGGGCTCACGCGAAAGGGCGAGGCGCAGGTGCGCGCGCTCGAGCGTCGGTTCGCCGAATTCGTCGCGTCGTCGAGCGGGACGACCGGTGTGGAGATTTGGACGTCGTGCATGCGACGGTGCCTGCTGACGACGGAGGGCATCGCGAGAGGCGCGGGGACGCGCGCGCGGTGCGCGCCGGCGTTGCACGAACACGGAGGGTGTTTCGAGGGCGCGAGAGGCGCGCGAGGGGTCGTGGGACGACGAGGAATGACGAAAGATGAGATTGAGGATGCGTTTGAAGGCATCGACGCGCCGGAGGAGATTAAGGATGGGTGGTGGGATCCGGCGCGCGGGTGCGAGAGCGTGCGAGACGCGCAGACGCGCGGCGCCGAGGTGGCGAGATGGTTGTGGGACAAGGCGCGCGCGATGCGGGAGGGCGCGGCGACGAAGGCTGACGTCGTGCTCGTGTCGCACGGAATGTTTATCGATATCTTATTGAAGACGTTGTTCGACGTGCCGAGGACGACGGGGAAGCAGGGGGCGTTGTTTTGTTCGCAAAACGCGTGCGTGCACAAGCTTCACTTTGACGTCGCGGAGGATGGCGAGAGCGTGGGGATGCAATTTTTCAACGACGTCACGCACGTGCCGATGGACGTGCGGAGCGGTGGGAGCGTGGACGGATTGTCCGAGGCGTACACAAAGGAGGGATCGGCGTGACGAGCGCGTCTCGCCTTCGTCCTCTTCGTCGCCTTCGTCGTCGCCATTCGTCGATTCGTTTCGTAGTTTACACAACATAAATTCTAAACCGTAATAACGCTACTAAAGTCGCGCCTTCTTCCCCGAGCGCATGAACGGTCGCAAACTCCACTCTATGTCCGCGTCGTCCATCTCCACCGTGCCGAGCTTGATTTGATACAGGCGCAACTCAAACCTCGGTCCGATTTCCGTGAGCGACACCGATTTCGCCCCCCTGGGCATCTCGTACACGTGATGACGCAGAGAAATATAATCGGCGTCGTTCGCGAACGTCACCACGCGTTTTGATTTCGCCTTTGGTTCCGGGAACAAGTGCTTGAGCACGGTCGCCGTGCGTTTACCGAGCGGAGACGTAAAGTTTTCTAAAATCAAGTGCGGGAAAACTTCGCTCACGTGTCCAATGTCTTGATCCTTGATGTCGTGTCGCATCACCGTGTTGGAGATTCCAAAGTAACACGTCGGCCCGAACGGTAAGTGCGAGATCACCAACCCATCCGGTTCCCCTCGATGCTCGTGAACCATGACTAAATCCGTGAAATCACCGTTTCTACACAACTCCATCAAATCCGGTAAAATTTGCGACCCTCGGTTGATTCTCTGCGACGTCGGAAACAACAGTTTCAACTCCTTTGCAAACTGTTGCAATCGACTCGACGGATCTCGAGATGTCGTCAACAACACCCTCGGCTCTCGTTCCGCCGCTTTCGCGTACTCATCGTCCAAGACATCCCTCGCGCCGTACGACGCCGTCTTGGCGTCCTCCGCGTGCACCTCCTCTCTCAACTTTTCCTCCTCCTTCCTCAGTTCCGTCGGGATCGGTTTCCCATCCTCCAGACACTGTCGAATCTTTCGCTTCTTCTCGTACAGCTCGCGCTCCTTCCCCTCGAGCGATTTCCTATACACAAACTCCCGTCGCAACCGCGCCTGTCTGCGCAACATGACGCCGCCCGCCGCCTCGCACCGCCTCCTCCGCGCGCGCGACGCGCGAGCACCCACGCGAACGAGAACCGACGAGACGACGACCGACGAACGAACGGAACCGACCGACTCGTCCTCGCCGTCTCGCCGCGTCGTCGAATCGAACCGACCGACCGACCAATCGTCGTCGTCATCGATCCCGGCGGCGCCGATGCCGCGCCCGCGCCCGACCGATCGAGGAAGGACACGCACGCACGCACTTTCTCGGACACACGACGCGTACGATAGATACACCACACAGGACCAACGCACGCACGCATCCACGCGACGTACGAACACTCCCTTCCGATCCGAGATCGATCTCTACACACCCACACACCGCACCGATACGCGTACTCACACACCTCGAAACGCCATCGAGACACACGCACGAGTCGTCGCACGACGACCGCGATCGATCGAGATCTTGGTCGTCGGCGGCATCGGATCGGGGTGTCGTCGGGATGGTCTCCATCGATGGGTCATGACTCATGACGTACCCCCTATACGACGCCCGAATCGCCCACTCGGGTTCGCCCGCCTC
>Ga0181572_10000368_pt1 | contig 32282 bp, 49 predicted proteins | sample 101ome_26_FD_133004 | JGI IMG/M metagenome (GOLD analysis project Ga0181572, IMG submission 133004) | Coastal salt marsh microbial communities from the Groves Creek Marsh, Skidaway Island, Georgia - 101408AT metaG (megahit assembly) | ecosystem: Environmental > Aquatic > Marine > Intertidal... | reverse complement strand
TTGATTCATCGTTATAACATATACGGAGATTTAATTAACCAAATTAATTGCAGAAGCGTTTGGGCTGATAGCAATGGAAGGCTATATAGAGTAAAAGAACTATTTAACACCAAAGAGAAATGAACAACTTAATAAATAAACCATTCCGTTTAACTCTTGAGCATTACGACATTAAGATAACTGTAGAAAAATCACATAGCGATATAGACGCAGACCAATTAAAGGAACTTTTGCGATCGTTATGTATGGCGGCGGGGTTTTCTGAACAAACAATGAATGAAATGTTTGGAGAATTTGAAGTAAATTAACCAAAAAACTGTACAATATAACGTACAAAATAAAGTACAAAATTATAAGTTTTTGAACCTTTAAATAAACAAAATAAAACCAACAAATGAACGAACAAGATTTAGCAGACGCACAGAAATGGTATCAATCTAAAGGTATCAATACAAGAGTAGATTACGATAAGTTATACATTATAATTTGGAATAAAAAAACAGCAGCATTTGAATTTGAGCCGCCAGTATTCATCCAAGTACACGAAGAAGAAATAAAATATAGAGCAACATTATGCAGAGCATTAGAGAATTAAAAGAAACAATCATGAAGCAAGATCTTGAGATTAAGATGCTTCGCAAACTACTGATACGCAAACACGAAATATCCGAGGATGACTACCCTAATATTAGTAGCGACAGAATTAGAGATATGGTGGACGGCCCGTTTAGGGACGAAAATGAATCACTAGTTAGTCGGATTGCAAATATTACGGGTGTATCTGTGGGACATATTATGGGAAAATCACGTAAAGTGAACATAGCTACAGCCAGATTTGCTTGCTTTTGGGGCTTGTATCACGTTAATCAAATGACATATTCCGGTATTGGGCGTATGTTTAACCTACATCATTCCAGTATAATGTACGGTATAAGAGTGTTTGAAGAGCGTGCTGAGTTTAAGCAAAACCCTGAGTATCAGTTAATTAAGGAAATAACTAACCTATAATGCCGGTATGCCAGTATTTCTTATCTACTGGCTTCGGCTTTTTTTATTTATTTTTTTCTGATAATCTTACTTTTTTACCGGAATACCGGAATAAAAGAAGATAAATAAAAGAAAACCAATAAGATAGAGATTTTTTTTACCGGAATTTTACCGGAATATACCGGAATATAGTGGAATGAATAACAAAGTAACCATATTTAAAAGCTTGTTTGATAATAATACAAGCTTCCCAGTTGACTTAGAACAAGTAGTCAATAGAATAAAGAATGGCAAGAGCAAAGCCATCGTAGAACAGATTAGAAAGGCCGATCAAGCCGAAAGGGATGAACTCAAGAAGAAATCAGTAGTGATTCTTTTCGCGGGTGTGTTTACACATAGGAACAGCAAATCACTTAAGGAGCATAGTGGCCTAATGGTTGTTGATTATGACAAGTGTCCAGATAATGTTTGGGAGGAGATAATTAGCATACCATCGGTGTGTTTGGCATTTCGCTCTCCAAGTGGAGATGGTTTTAAGGCAGTGGTGAAGATTCCTAAAAGCACCGCAGAAGACCATAGCAAGCGATTTGAGGCATTTAATACGGCTTACCCTAGTGAATACTTCGACGTAAAGAATAAAGATGTGTCACGGGCTTGTTTTGAGTCCTATGACCCTAATTTGTATTACAACCCGGATGCGGAGGTATTTGAGGATATAGAAGACAACCCTCATTACGAGATTACTCAACGTCCAGCACTAATACCTATTACCGATACCGATAAGATAATGGATAGACTGCTTAAATGGTGGGATGCTAAGTTTGGGTTTGTAGAGGGAAGTAGGAATAGCAATATACTTATTTTAGCGCAGAATTGTAACGAGTTTGGGGTAAACTTTGATTATGCATTTAATTATGTTAAGAACAATGTGATTCATAACTTTTCTTCTGACGAGCTACAAAATGTGTTTAAGAGTGGCTACAACAGAACACAGCACAACATTAAGTACTTTGAGGATAATGTTAAGTTGACCTCTATACGCAATTCTTTATCCCGTCAGAGTGTGGAGGAAGTCAGTAGAGAATACAACCTACCACTTGATGTGGTTGAACAAGTAGATGGCGAATCTAAAATACAGCCATTTTGGAAGGAGGATAAACGCATAAGTATTGTACCTATTTTATTTCAGAGCTTCTTGCAATCGCATGGATTTTTTAAATACTATATTGATGGCAGTGCCATATTTGTACGGGTGCAAAGCAATATCTTAGAGATAGTAAGTGTTGATCACATTAAAGACTTTGTACTGAACTACCTGAGGGATAATGGCGAGCTAGACGTTTGGAATCACTGCGCTGAATCTAGTAAGATATTTACCGAGCAGTATTTATCTATGTTGGATGATATAAAGGTTCAGCTGCTTAAGGATACAGCAAGCATCGCTTACATACCATTTGCAAATGGGGTGGTTAAGATAAGTAAGAAACGGATTGAGCTGCTGTCGTATGTGGATATAGATGGCTACATATGGAAGGAGCAGATAGTGAATAGGGATTACGTTAAGTCCAATGGTTCTACAGATTTCTATGATTTTATCACGAAAATCTGCAATAATTCGCAAGACCGGATCTCAGGTATAGAATCTACCTTGGGATATCTGATACATGGTTATAAGGATAAGACACATCAGAAAGCCATTATATTCCAAGACGAGGCTTTGGATGATAACCCTAATGGCGGCTCAGGGAAATCACTGATCGTTAATGCGCTTAAGCACTTTAAGAAAGTAGTGGTTATAGATGGTAAGCAGTTCGAACCTAACAAAGGTGACTTCATATACCAGCGTGTAAACCTAGATACTCAGATACTAGCGTTTGATGATGTTAAAAAGAACTTTAACTTTGAATCTATATTCCCTTTGATCACCGAAGGTATCACGGTAAACAAAAAGAACAAGGATGAGATCTTTATAAATTTTGACCACTCACCTAAAATTTGCATTACGACGAACTACGTAATTTCGGGTTCTGGAAATTCACACCAAAGAAGGCGGCACGAATTAGAACTGCATCAGTACTTTAATCAGAATAAAACGCCACTGGATGAGTATGGTAAATTGTTGTTTGATGGGTGGAATAAAAAGGACTGGCAAGCCTTTGATAATTACATGATAGATAATGTACAAAAGTTCCTAAATGATGGGCTGGTACAAGTAGATACTATCAACGCGGAAGTCAAGAGAATTATACAGAGTACTAACAAGGATTTCTTTGATTGGGCTGAAGATCAGCAGTGGCCGGAAGAGCAGAGGTTGTACAATAAAACTATGTACAATTCTTTCCAAGAAGAGTTCGATAATCGCAAGATAAGTAACGTATGGTTTGCTAGATGGGTTGTGAAGTATTTAGATTATAAGGAGCGCCCGCATGAAAAAGGTCGAGATACTTTTGGAAAATACATTGTAATTACAGCGCCCTTTTAAAAGTTCACGAAAATCTGTGAAATCCGCAATTTTTTGTAGCTCACGAAAATCTGCGAAAAGTTCACTAAAATCTGTGAAATCGACAGATTAGGGATCTATAGGTAAAAACCTGTAGGTGTCCGGTGGTGTGGACTCCATTATATTGGACACAAAAATAAATTTGTTTGTTTGGTTTATTTATTGTATAAACGCGGGCGCGCGCGTCCTTTTATATATATAAATGCAATTGTCATTGAAATGTCATTGTTTGCGGGTTATTGTGTAAAGTCATTTATTATAATGATATTCGAATTATGGAAAACATATTTAATAATCATCACACATTTCAAATGGCTTGCGTTGTCGCTTGCGTACTTTCATTTTTTATCATTGCGGGCGTTGTCGCTAGTATTGACAGTTTAACATCTAAAAAATCAAAATAATGAGTACTTACAACGGTTATACAAATTTCGAAACGTGGTTAATTGCATTGCACATTGATAATGATGCAAAACTAAACGACGGCATCAATAGTATTTATTCGCCCGATGTTTATGATTTCTCAAACAATTTAAAGCACTTTTTTGACGATATGGTTTGCCACATTGGCGATGTTTTGCCGGGGTCATCTTTGCCGGTTGATTTATTGAATGCCGCATTAAGTGAGGTTAATTGGAAAGAAATTGCAACTTTGATCATTGAAGATAATAAATAACATGAGTAACATATATTTCAAAATAGAAAATACACTTTGTGTTGTGCGTTTAGGTAAGACAACAAATAAAAAGATAGCCGCGCCCGGTGAAAAAATTGTTCAAACGTATCATTTTAGCGAAGGTCAGTTTAACGCGGCCATAAATAAGGCTGACATGAAAACCTTTTTCAGTCATGATGCGGCCGTTTGTTTTGATTGCCCCTTTGCCGTTAGTAATGGCGCTAAATTAAGCGCTTGTTATACTCATAAGGGTATGCAATACCTAGGTTTTAAATCTATGTTGCGCGGCATTGCAAAGCGTACGATATGGGACGAAATACCCCAATTAAATAAAGATATCGAGCGCGATATATTAAAAGCTGTTAACGGGCGTTTTGTTCGTTTCGGTTCATATGGTGAGCCGTCTTTGTTACCGATTGAATTAACGCGTACAATATGCAGTATTGCGAAATCGTGGACAGGGTATACACACCAACACAGCAAGCGCCCGGAATTTAGCCCGTTTTTTATGGCAAGCACACACAACGAAAGCGAAGAGGCGGCCGCGGCCGTTAATGGTTGGCGCTCGTTTGTAGCTTCGCCCGTTGGTATTGATACGCTGGTATCATGCCCGGCAAGTTCTGAGGCTGGTTTTAAAAGTAATTGCAGTAAATGCGGGTTATGCTCAGGCACTGAAGGCAAGGGCAAAAAGTCCGTTGTAATATTGGAGCATTAATAACAAATAAAATGAAATATCAAATAACAGTAATTAGAACTTACGAAACTACTGTAGAGGTAGACGCGGAAAGTATTGAAGAGGTGCAAAAAAACTATATCGATAACGGGCACATATATAATGAAGAGTTAGAACAGTGCGAAGTAAGTGACGAGGAAATAAGTATAAAAGCTTTAAATGTATGACAGCTTTAAGAAATTTAAATTTAATGTACCACGTGGCCGGTTTTATAGACGCGAATAAGTACACACCATTTGAATTGATTGAAGCCGGCATACTTAATTATAACAAACCGCTAAACAATTACAGCGACTATTTAAACGACGCGACCGGCATATATCAACGCGCCCGGCTATCAGAAGATGGTATAAGCTTAGATTACGTTTATATCGAAAGCGCGCGGGGTTTATTACTAGCAATGAAGTACAAACCATTTAACGCGGTTAAATTAATAACGTACGTACATGAACGGTACGAAGCGCAAATAAGTTACCCGGCTGAAAGTTCATTTAATAAAGATAAATTTATTCAATCGCTGGGCATACCTTAAAAATATTGTTTTCCAAAACTAATAGGGTCGCATTTTATGCGGCCTTTTTTTTGTGCCTAACTTTGCGCCCATGCCAAAAAAACCAGACCCAAAAATCAAACCGCGGCCTTTTGCAAATAAACCGCGATTTAATGAAGGCCCGTATAATTCGAGCGCGTGGCGTAAACTTCGCGCGCTGGTTATACAAAACAATCCGATTTGCAACCATTGCGGCCGGCAAGCTTCAAACGTTTGCGACCATATTACACCAATACGCCTAGGCGGTTTGTTTTGGGACATAAACAATTTACAAGCGCTTTGCGCATCATGCCACAACAAAAAAAGCGCTCAGGAAAGCAAATTATAACCCACGAAAATACAGCGTTTAGGACTCGAGTCTAGGCTTAAAACCGACGCGGGCGCCCTATTGACCCGGTACCGGGTTAAATATCTTATTTTTTTTGCCGTTTAAACCGCTGTTGTCCTCTTCTTCACACCCAAGAAAATTTTTTTTGATGATTTTTTATATATTTGTATTGTAAATGTTAGATAAATTTAGTAAAAGAGAGCGTGAAATATATGATGAATTGGTTGAAACACTACCTAACAAAAGGAATTCTGCGGATCAAAAGTTATTGGAGGCTTTTGCTGTGGAAATGGCTACGTATGAAGAAGCTTGCACAAATCTTGCTTTCAGAAAGGTAACCACAAGAGGTACTGGAGGAGAAATGCCTTCGCCTTGGGTAGCAATAAGAAACCAAGCTATCAAAAACGCTCAAGGGATAGTTAAGCTTCTTGGAATAAGTGATTTGGCTAAATACGAAGCTCCCGTTGCTAAAGTAACCAAATTAGAACTACTAAAAAATGGCAAAAAGAAAATACAGAAAACTGGAACATAAGTCTGGGTACTTAGTACAGTGTAAAATCAAAAACAAATGGGAATCTTTAGATAAGCATGGTGAAGTATCTGAAGATGGAATATTTTGTAGATCCGAAAAATTAGCTGACGATTTAATAAAACGATTTGAACATCGCGACAACATACGCAAAGTCGATACTTCAAGGGAAGAAGAAGAGTTGCCAGTGGATACAGAAGGCAGCCCAGAGATATCTGAATGATTTAGAGCGCTCGGATATTTCCTTTGATGAGGATTTGTACGATCACGCTGTAAATTTTATAGAAGAACTTCCGCACACGGTAGGTACTTACGCTGGCAACAATTTTAAGCTAGAGCCTTGGCAACATTTTGTTGTCGCAAATCTTTTTGGGTTTGTTAAGCCTGACGGATTGCGTAGGTTCACTAGGGCATATGTGGAAGTACCTCGTAAAAATGGTAAGTCAACTTTTAGCAATGCGATAATGTTATACGGCCTATTGGCCGATGGGGAAGAAACATCACAAGTATATAGTGCAGCCACTAAGCTAGATCAAGCCATGATGGTTTTTTCTGAGGGCGCAAGGGTTTGCAAAAAGACAGATTGGCTGTCAGAAGCTGTACAAGTTTATAACTCAGTTAACAATAGACGTATTAATTATGGCGAGTCGGTGTACCGACCTCTAGAGTGGAATCCGGGTAAGCAAGACGGACTAAACACTCACATGGCTGTTATTGATGAGTATCATGCGCATCCAAATGATGAGTTGTATAATGTAATACGTAACTCTATGGGGGCTAGGAGTCAGCCATTATTATTTGTAATTACAACTGCCGGATTCAATAGGGAATCAGCTTGCTATAGACATAGGCAATATTGCACTAAAGTTTTAGAGGGAGGAATTAATGATGATGCTTTATTTAGCGTGATCTACACGCTTGACCAAGGAGATGATTGGAAAGACCCAACAAACTGGGAGAAAGCCAACCCAAATTGGAAGGTTTCTGTAAATCCAAGACAGCTAGAAGAGGGATTACAAGAGGCATTAGAGTTGTCGCACAAGGAAGTTGAGTTTAAGACAAAATTGCTTAATGTTTGGACAGACACAGCCAACGTTTGGATTCCTGACGATAAGTGGATGGAATGCGTAGACGAGGCAGAACCTACGGGTACGTGTTATGGAGGATTAGACCTTGCGACTACCGGTGACTTCTGCGCGCTAAGTTTATTTTGGCCAGAAAGCAAAATAATTAAGACTTGGTATTGGCTACCTGAGGACAATGTGAAACGTAGAAATGACCAGCAAGGTGACGCTATTAGAGATTGGGTAAGAGATGGCTTTATAACAGCAACAGATGGAAATGTAACAGATTATGATTTTATACGAGCCAAGATATTAGAATTGGCTGAAAAGTATGAATTAAAAGAAATTGCATATGACCGGTGGAATGCTACACAAATAGTGAATGATTTAGTTAGCGACAATATAACGATGTATCCATTTGGTCAAGGATTTGGAAGTATGTCTGCCCCAACAAAGGAATTAGAGAGAAGGGTAAATAAAATAGACATATTTCATGATGGCAACCCAGTTACTAGATGGATGATGGGGAATGTCATGCTAAAGCGTGACCCTAGTGATAATATAAAAATAGACAAGGCAAAATCAGGTGATAAGGTCGATGGCCCGGTAAGTATAGTTATGGCCTTGGGTACGTATCTTCAAGAAGCCCAATCAGAGCAGTCTGAAGATTTTTGGTTCTTAAGTATATGAAAGGAATGCCACTATATAACCACGACGATTTCATAAGGGCTTATTATAATGCCTTACCATTTCATGATAAGTACGAAGATGCTTATTGGTATTGTGAAGAAATGTATAAAAAAAGATACGGTTCGTATAAATATTCTAGCTACGGAGTCTTTAGGGCTACGCTTTCTAGATGGGTAAAATGTAACACCATATAAATTAACTTAAATTAATATTGCATCGATGGGTATTCTATCAAACCTTTTTAAAACAAACAAAAGATCAAGCTTAAGCGCTCCTAGTGATTGGCTAATTAAAAGCTTATCCTCGCTTTTTGGTCAACAGACCACTAGCGGACAGAGCGTAAATGCTGAATCGGCTATGTCTATAGCTTCGGTTCATGCTTGTGTTCGAGTTATATCTGATGGAGTTGCCGGTTTAGACCTAAAATTATATTATGAGGATGAGGATAACCGCAAGCAAGTCTATAGTCATTATAGCAATGTTGTTTGTAACGAGCCTAATAGCTACCAAACAAAGTTCGATTTCTTTAAGTGGATGGTTAGTCAGCTTGTGTTACAAGGCAATGCTTATGCTTTTATCAATCGCGATAGTAGGTTTATACCTACCGAGATGCATCCTATACAGACGAATAACGTCACGCCTTACATGGTAGATGGCGAATTGTTTTATAAGGTACAACAAGAAGGATTCCCTAATTTGGTTTCTGCTGTAGATATGTTACATTTTAAAGGACTATCTATGGAGAATGTTTTAAAGGGCAAATCGCCAATTCAAGTTCATGCTGAAACACTGGGTATTGATTTGGCAGCAATAAAGAGCAGCGCTGCTGTCTACAAAAATGGAACATTGAAGTTTTTGTTGAAATCTGCTGGTAAAATTGACGAAGCTCAAGCTAATCCATTAAGACAGTCATTAGATGATGTTATTGATGGAAATAGAAGATCTACTGTACTTCCAAGCGGGGTTGAGATGGAAAAACTCAGCTTATCTCCTCAAGAAGCTCAATATTTAGAGTCAAGATCATTTAGTGCTGAAGAGATTGCGCGTATTTTTGGTGTTCCAGCATCAATGATTGGAGCAAAAGACGGAATTAAATCATCTGTAGAGCAAGATTATCAAGATTTCTATGCTCGTACACTTATGGCTTATTGTAAGAATATAGAGCAAGAATTACACAGAAAACTACTACAAGAGATAGATAAGCCTTATTACTATTATAAATTTAACTTTAATAGCCTATTGAGGGCCAGCGCCAATGATCGCGCAGATTTTTATAATAAAGGAATCAGAGGCGGTTGGCTCTCTCCTAACGAAGCTAGAGCTTTTGAAGATGCTAATGGTTTTGATGGTGGAGATAAGTATTACGCTGAAGGTAATTTAATACCTCAAGAGCAATTTGGTGAGTTTATGGATGCGAAGATTGCGCATTTAATGAGTCAGGTAAATAAAATTAACAATCCACATGGAAATAATTAAAAGAGCGATAGGGCAAATTAACTACAGATCCGAAGGCGAAGGGATGCCTGAGGAGTTTGGTGGTATTGCTGCTGTTGTAAATTCCACTACGGACTTGCGTTTTTTCGAGGAGCGCATCGAACCGGGTGCATTTGAAAATGTATTAGAAGATGATGTACGAGTATTATTCAACCACGATGCAGATGCCATCTTGGGAAGAACAAAGTCAAACACAGCTCGTGTATGGGTTAACGGAGATGGCAACCTCGAATACACTTGGAAGCCAGACTACGAAAATCCATTACACAAGCAAGTAGCAAGAAGTATTATGCGTGGGGATATCACGCAGAGTAGCTTTGCTTTTACTATTGAGGATTACACTTGGGAGAAAAGCGATAAGTACGGAGATAATTCTACTCACGTTATTCGTAAGATAAAAGAGTTGATGGATGTATCACCAGTAACCTACCCAGCTTACCAAGATACTATTTCTGAAGCTAGAAGCATTTTAAGAACTAAGCCAGATAGTTACACAGATTATCCTGAAGCTGCTTCAAATAATGCTCAAAGAGCTTTAGATTGGGCTGAAGAGAATGGCTGGGGAGATTGCGGAACAGATGTTGGGAAAAAAAGAGCAGCACAATTAGCCAATAAAGAGCCATTATCAAGAGATACTATTGCTAGAATGTCTGCATTTAAGCGCCATCAGCAAAACAAAGATGTACCTTACGACGAGGGTTGTGGGGGACTTATGTGGGATGCATGGGGTGGAGATGCCGGTATTGAATGGGCTGCACGTAAATTAAAAGAAATTGACGGAGTAAAAGAAGAGAAGAGTAACGATCACGAACTAATAAACATAGTTAAAACCAAATATAAATAAACCATGAAAATTAAAGCCTTACATGAGGAAAAAGGCCGTTTGATTGATGAATTGAACGCCCTACAAAACAGCATCAACACTGAAGAGCGTTCGATGACTGAAGACGAAAAAAAGCGTTTCAACGATATCGATGCTCGTTTAGAGTCTATCGGTTCTGAAGTTGAAACATTAGAGAAATTGCAAAAGCGTGCTGCTGAAAAAGCTGCTGCTGCTCCGGTTTTCGGTGCTGCTTCTACTAGCGAGAAGAAAGAGCGTAGCGAAATGGCATCTAAGTACAGCTTCAAGCGTGCGGTTGAGCAAGCTGCTAGCGGAAGACGCGATGGCGTTGAGTACGAAATGCACAGAGAGGCTGCTGAAGAGTTTCAGCGTGCTGGTGTATCTGTAAGCGCTCACAGCTTATTGATTCCTTCTGACGCATTCAAGCGTGACATGACCGCAACTGGTGGAACTAATGGTTCTGAAGGTGGTGTAAACGTAGCTACTGAAGTTGGAAGTATCATTGACGTATTGTTGCCAAACACTGTTTTAGATGGTCTTGGAGTAACTCGTTTTGATAACCTTACTGGAAATCTTGACCTTCCAAAGGCTAGCACTCAGCCAGCTGCTGGATGGAACACTGAGAACGGAACTGCTACTGAGAAAAGCCCAGCTTTCTCTAAAGTGACTTTTTCTCCAAAGCGTTTGGCTTCTTACATCCAAGTTTCTAACCAGTTACTTAATCAGTCTTCTAATAGCATCGATGCTTACGTTCGTAACTATCTTGCTCAATCTATGGCTCAAGAGTTGGAAAAAGCTGCGATCAAAGGTGGTGGAACTAACGAGCCGGTTGGTATCATTGGCAACTCTTCTACTAACGTAATCTTCGCTGGTGGAGCTGCTACTAACTCTGTTAACGCTAACGGTGCTGCTATCGTTTGGGCTGACGTTGTTAACGCAATGAAAGAAGTTGAGGCTGACAACGCAATGGGTCAAGCTTACTTGACTAACCCATTAGTTAAGGCTGCTATGCAGACTACTGCTCGTCAAGCTTCTGGTGTTGAAGGTAACTTCATCCTTCAGAGTGGTATGGGTGAGTTGAACGGTTACAACATGGCTGTTACAACTAACGTACCTAGCGACCTTTCTAAAGGTTCTGCTACTGACTTATCTGCTCTTATCTTTGGAGATTTCAGCAAACTTGCTATCGCTTCTTGGGGTGGTATGGAGTTGACTGTTGATCCTTATAGCGGAGCAACTGCTGGTTTAACCAACATGATATTGAATGCTTACATCGACGTAAACTTGCTTCACCCTGAGGCGTTTGCAGTATGTAAGGATATCGATGCCTAAACCAAAATAACCCGTACGGGGGTCAAGCCGTATGCCTAGGGTCACTTAATTGCTGGCCCTAGGATCTAATTATGAAAGTGAAATTTATAAAGTTTCCAATTGCGTTCAACTTGTCTTACAATGTTGGAGATGTAGCAGAAATAGACGATAAGCAAGCTAAATTGCTATTGGAAGAAGGCTATTGCGAAGAAATTAAAAAAGCACCAGCTAAAAAAACAACAGCTAAGAAGAAATGATTACCGGTAAGCGCATAGTATCACGAGCTAACTCTGATACTGATTACATATCTGTTGCCGATGCTAAAACACACCTAAGGGTGACTAGTAGTGCTGACGATGCATATATATCGACTCTTATATCGATGAGTTTAGATATGGCTAGTCATTATGTTGGCTATGAGGTACGAGAAAGTATAGTGCGCTATGGTTTTGAAGAATTGGTTGGTCAACCAGCCACAATAAATCCTTTAAATGGAACGCCAATATTGATTGGTAATTACATTAGAGTTCCTTCTAGAGTTATTGATGTTGAAGAAGTTTATTATGTAAGTAGCGACAACGCTCTTACTGTTTTTACTGATTGGATTGATGAGCCTGAGCCTCTATCTAATTTTGGTATTGACATATACTTAAATAGCTTGCCTTCTGACTTGACTGATGCTGAAACAAAATATGTTGTAGAAGTAACAGAGGGTTTTGGCACTAACGATTTTGATGCATCTCTGAAAATGGCTTGTATGCTTATGATAGCGCAGTATTACGATAATAGACAAAATATAATCGTAGGGGCTAATGTGACTGAAATGCCAAAAAATAGCGAATTCTTGTTAGATAAGCATAAAATAAGCACATTCGCATAATGAATGCTGGCAGATTTGATACATTGGTAGAATTATGGCGCTATACAAGCGCTCAAAATGCATATGGCGAAGCTATAAAGACTTGGACAAAAAATAGTGATTTGTACGCTAGAATTGATTACAATCAAGGTTCTGAGGATGTAAATGCAGATAAATGGGAGAATAAGCAGAATTTAACTATATATGTTAGGTATATGGCTATGACTGTTAAAGATAGAATTAGGCATGACGGAGAAGATTACAATATAATAGCGATTAGCGAGATTGATCGTAAGATGTATCTAAAATTACAATGTGTAAGCAGTGAATGATTTTAAGAAACTAGTCAAGGACTTGCAGAAAATCGAGAAGCTACCTAGTAGAGAAATAAAAGAGAAGGTATTGCTTATAGAGGGGGATAAATTATCTGACCAATTAAGATTTGCTGCTCCGGCTGAGTTTATAAGAAGGGACATAGCAGCCATAGATAAGGGTGCAAAATACCCTTCATCTGTAATGGTTGGTATAGATTACTCTGAAGGCGCAAACGCTAACTTGGCTTATGCATTTGAATACGGAACGGTAGATCGTTACACTAAGGCCGGGTATTATAGAGGTATGCTCAAACCAGCGCCATTCTTTAGGCCAGTGGTTGATGCCAATAGAAAGCAAATTGTAACGAATATACTAAAAGGAATAAGTAAAATTGTAGAAAACAAATTAAAACAAAAATAATATGGCTACTACTGGATTGGTAAACGGAACTCTGATTGCCTTATACAAGGATGTATCGGGAACATTAACCAAGGTCGCAAACTTAACAAGTACCGATTTTGAGTTAACAAAAGACACCATCGATGCGACAAACAAAGATGGAGGTAATTACAAAGAATTTTTAGTTGGATTGTCTTCTTGGACAATGTCTGCTGAAGGTATTTTTGAGGAGGATGGATCAACAACTGGTCACTCTCCTAAAGACCTATTGGATGACATTATCGCTGGTGCAGAAATCACTGTTGTTATGACTTCTAATGTATCTGGAGATATAAAGTTGTCTGGATCAGCTGTAATGACTAGTTTTGCATGGAATGCTCCAGTTAATGACGTTTCTACGTTCTCTTGCTCTTTGCAAGGTTCTGGGTCATTAACAGTGGGAGTTGTTACTCCTTAATAATACTTGTTTTTATATTCATTTGATTGAGTTAAGGGGGCTTCGGCCTCCTTTTCTTTTTTGTTGTATATTTGCCATATGAATATTAAAATTAACGGCCAAGAATATCCGATGTTCTTTTCAATGCTTACAATTGAGCGCATCATGGCTGAAAACAAGATGATGGATTTTGACGCCTTGCAAGAGAACCAAGACATGGCACAATCTATGAAGTTTGCACGTGATTGCGCATTTTTTGGGATTGCAAGCGGCATGAAAAAAGAAAGCAAGAAAAGCCCATTTCATTCAAGCGAGGAGATAGCAGAAGCTATTAGTTCTTTTGAAGAATTGCAGCCAGCTATTGATGGATTTACGCAAAGCGTTACCGGTTTTTTTCAACCGAAGGGAGCAGCCAAAGCGAAGAAGTAGGGGCTTCCGAGCCGCTTAGTTGGCTTAAAATAAAGCAGATTGCATTTGGTGAATTGGGGATGACCCCGGATTGCCTAGATATTTATTTGCCTGAGTATTTTAGAATAAAGCTTGAAGGGCTTAGAAATGCTCAAACACAACAATTTAGAAATGATTGGGAGCGAACTAGATGGCTTGCTACAATTATTTTATCTCCTCATGCAAAAAAAGGTAGAGCTATTAAGCCAAAGGATCTCATAACTTTTGAATGGGAGAAAACCGAATTGAATGTTGTAGAAGTTGTAACAAAATATAAGCACGTTTTTGATAAATTGCGACCATGAAGGCGATTAAGGCCGTTTACTTCCTACTATCCGAAGACGAAAGCATTACAGCCAGTATATACCCTCAGAGGATACCTGAGGGTTCTTCTTTACCAGCTATTGTCCTATCGCAGATTTCTAGGGTATCTAACGATACTAAAAAAGAATATAGCAAAAGCGACGAATCTAGAGTGCAGATTACTATTGTTTCTGAAACAGCTACCGCTGCCTATGAATTAGCTGATTCGGTCAGGGATGTAATGAACGCTACTGTACCAAATACGTTTAATAGTGTTTTAGTTCAAAATATATCTTTTCAAAACGAGATAACGGACGAAGATGATGACGCGGACGAGCAAGGTTTATTTATGGTTGTTCAAGACTACTTAATAATGTACGCAAATGTTTAAGGAATTAAAAGTAATATTATCCGCTTCCATACAAAAATTAAAGCAAGGCATGAAAAATGCCATTGGCGTTGTAAGTGGTGGAGAAAGAAAAATAAAGCAGTCTGCTGATAAGATAAACCAAAGCATGAATAATGCGTTTGGTAAAGATTTAAGAGGGAATATCGATGGTATAAATTTTGAATTAAATGAAACTAAGCAATTACTAGTTGAACAAAGGCAAGCCTTAAAAGAATTAGAAAAAGAACAAAGCAAAGTAGTTAAGGATGGTAAAAGATACAAACAGCTAACCAACTCTATTAGGGATCAAAAGCAAGAAATTGGAGAAACCACCAATAGGCTTGCTGCTATGAATGCTGAACTTCGTAAAAACAAAACCAATCTAGCTAACTCTCGATTAGCAGCGGAAGACAATCAGTCGGCCCTTGAGTCTATGTCAAGGACGCTCACGGCTGTTACCGGTGCGGTATTGCTTATGGATTCTGAAAACGAATCACTACGTAATACTATGAAGGTTTTGAACGTAGCCTTTGCTGCTACCAATGCTGTTGTTTCGATTAACAACCTTAGGCTTAGGGAGAACCAGTTGTTCTTAAAGGCGAGTGCTGCGGCTAGTTCTTTATTTAGCAAAGCTACTAAGACGGCTGCTGGGAGTGTTAGTATTTTAAAGTCTTCATTATCTGCCTTAGGTATTGGTGCATTAGTAACTGGATTAGGATATTTAATTAATGGATATTTAGAATCATCAAGTGCAGCTAAAAAATTAGCTGATGAGCAAAAAGAATTAAGGGATATACAAAAAGATGCAGTTAGTAATTATTCAAAAGAGGTAAATGAAATAACATCTTTGAAAAGCATCATAGATGATAATAACAAATCCCTAACAGAAAAAAAATCAGCTTACCGTGATTTACAAAAATTAGTACCATCATTAACTAATTTAACATTAGCTCAAGCTAAGTCTACTGGTGAATTAACAAATCAAACGTATTTACAAATTGAAGCTATAAAGGCTAGAACCAAAGCAGAAGCTTTTTCAGCTATTTTGTCAAAAAAACAAGCCGAATTATTTGATTTGCAAAATGCCCCACTAGAAGAAAGTTTAACTTTTTTAGATAAAGCTCAAAACTTGCTATTGGCTAGTAGCAAATTAAGCTTGGCGGCAAATGGTAACTTACAAGATAATTTAAATAAATCTAAAGCCAAAACTAGGGTTGAAGAAAGGACTTTACAGCTACAAAATCTTATAACTAAGCTCACTAAAGAATATGAAAAATCTTTAGAAAGTTCTTTAAAATTTGAAGGAAAAATATTTAACTTTTCACAAGCTACTGCTAAATCAAAAGAAAAACAATCTAAAACTGCAAAACAAGCAGTTAATGAAATATCTAAGTCACTAATTGCAGAAGAAAGGTTAAGGGCAGAGCAAGAGAAGAAATTCTTAAAAACAGAAGAAGAAAAAGAAAGGGCTGCTATTGCTTCCGAGGAAAGGATTTTAGCTATAAAGAGATCAAGCATATTGCAAGTTGCTCAAGCTCAAAATCTAAGTGCTAGCCAAGTCACTGAGTTATTGAGAAATCAAACTCTTGAAGAAATAAAATTACAGAATAGCAAGAGCGCTAGATTACAAGTTGCAAGGGACAAGGATACAAATGCCGCTGTAGCTAATGAGAAGTTAAAGTACGATCAAACCAAAGAGGCTTTAGAGGGTTCTTTGGCTTTAGAGGATAGAATAACACAAAAATCGTTAGCAAATTTAGCTCAGGCTTATAACGATGGTTTAATTGATCAAGAAACATACGAGTTAGCAAAACTTGAATTGCATCTTGAGGGTTTGATGGCTAGGAAGAAAACCTTGATTGCATTTGGAGAAGACATAGCGAAGATAGAGCAACAAATAGCCGATACACAATTAAAAATACAGAAAAAGTCGAATAGTGATATTGTAAATTTATCTCAACAAACAGCTGTTGATATTGGCCAAGTAGTATCTAGAGAATTCGCAAAAGTAGGTCGAGATATTGCCGATGCTCTGAGTGATGCTTTTTCTTCAGCTTTTGAAGAAACTTCCGAAATGGCTGCATTGGATATTGAAATTCTTAAAAAACAAAACGAGGATCTTCGATACACAATGCAAGACGCTACTAAAAGTCAATTAGAGCAATTGCAAGCCAAAAAACAGTTAATGGAGAATGAGGCTAAGATAATGGAGCAAAGCCAATCTTCTCTTCAATCTATTAATGAAGCATTTTTAACTTCATTAGCAAGTTTCTTAGAGGCTATAGGTAAAGGCTTATTTGCTGCTGCTGCTGCAAAAATAGCGTTAGACAATTTAGCAGCAGATCCATTTACTGCATTAATAGCTGGTACTGCGGCAATTGCTGCTGCTGCATTTGTTAGGTCTAGGATAAATGAAGGGGTTGCTTTCGCGGATGGAGGTATTGTTAGCGGGCCTACGCTTGGTCTTGTTGGTGAGTATCCGGGAGCAAGCACAAATCCTGAGGTTATTGCCCCATTGGATAAATTAAAAAGCATGATTGGTGGAGGTATGGGTGAAGGTGGCTATATTGCGGAAACAAAAGTTAGCGGTAGAGATTTAGCGCTTGTATTGTCAAGATACGAAAAAGATAGAACCAGAGGATAATGCGCAGATATATAGGTAAGACCAACACAATAAGTGGTAACTCGTATGAGGTAGAGATATGGGAAGAGCCGGGAGTATCAACTAGGCAATATGTAGCTAGGGTAGAGGCTGATGGAGGTATAGTTGAGGGCTTAGATTGCTTAAATACAGCATTAGGCAGCAAAGATTTGCCGATGGCTGGGCAAGGATTTGTTTTAGATTACGAGGGCGAAGGAAATAAGCTATGGGAAAACCCTATAATGCAATCAAGAATCCAAGCGCAATTTGCAGTTTCTGACACTGAAGACCACACCTTCTTCCAGACATTGGCTGTTGGAAATGAGGGCGATTGCGCAATAGTAGTATACAAAAATAGCGAATTGTTTTACGTTGGGCGTATTATACCGGATGGTATGCAATACGAACGAAGACCAGAAAAAAATTCTGTTTACACAATAACAGCAGTAGACGGCCTAGCGTTGTTGGATAAGTTTAAAGTAGAGTATGATTGGTTTGATAGCGCAACAGAAAGAATTAGTATTTTAGAACTAGTAAGGCAGTCTTTAGCAAAAACATCTATACCTGATTATTATGAAGCATTAGGAAGAGAGGGTAATTATTTAGTAGATGCTTCACAAGATTTTCCTACCGGAGATTTCGATAGGCTTAATAAGTTAGAAATAAACATGAGTAGCGCCATAGGTGATTTAACATCATTTATGGATCAAAATACGTTAGAGCCAGATGAGAATTTATTTATAGATTCCAAAGAAGCAATAGAAAGATTATTAAGAATGGTGTATTCTAGGATGATATATACTAATAGTAGATATTATATATATGACCCTATTGATTATGCAGAAAAGGCCCAAACCATATCAGTAGAATACGGAACAGATGGTACTCAAACTGGAAAAATATCTACACTTCCTCAATATTTAATTGGCAATGACAGTAGGCCTTGTTTTGAGGCATTCCCAATACTAACACATCAGCCAGCTGTAAGAGAAATTAAACAGACGTTTACTCGTCAAGCGATAAATAGATTAATTCGACCTTTTAACCTTCAAGCGGCTTCGGCTATGACCTTGTCAACGCCTACTATTGGATATGTTGCCGGAGAAGAAAGGGAGTTAATAGTAAAGGCAATTTTAAAGTTTTATTCAATCGCGTCTACAACGCCACCGCCTCAGCAATATGCAGAAATTAACTTTAGAATTTATGTAGACGATCCATCTTTTGGTTATAGATACTACGATTATCAAAATCAAACATGGACTGGATTTCAATCTACAATACCAGCATACGAAAGGGTTAGATGTGAAGTAATAGACTATCAGAAAAAAGGATCGCAAATAGCTCAATTTACCTTAGATTTTGTAAGAAACTTCATACCTCCAGCCGGGGGAGAGAATGTAGTAATTGATATATCTCTAGGTAAATTATCATGGAATTGGACAACTGGAACTACAAGAGGTCTACTTAATTTGCATGGCTGCTTGTATATGTACGAAAAAGACAGTGCGCCAATGACTGTTCGTAATTACTTAGATCCAGCATTGTTATTAAACCCTACTGAATCTTATGATTTTCAGACTGTTTATGGCTATGAATTTACATTAAACTCGTTAAAGGGGATAGGGACTATATGGAATGCAGACACAAGTACCCCATCAAACATAACAGCCTCTACATGGGCTACAAGACAATTGGCTTGCTATGTAGAAGCTCCTAAAGTCGCAAGTGCAACATTGGTAGATGACGGAGATTATTACCCAATCTTAACACCTCAGTTTGATTCTGAAAGCTATACTTTTAATGGCGGTACTTTTAATGCCCAAAGCGAAACTTGGGATTTTGAGATATTAAAAATCACACAAGACGTTGCAGCTATACAAAGTGACGAGTTAGATTTTGTAGATACAGCCGGAGGAGATGGCCAACAAAATGACGCAATAGGTAGAATAATACAAGAAACTAGTCTACTCCGCGACTCAGTCAGCAACTTCGACACATCGCTACCTACAGACATCATGAGGCTATCCCCGGACACGCCAACCACGCAGCCAACCATAGATACGTACTTTAATCCGGTTATAGTTTATGATGCGACAGACGAGGTTCTTGAGTGGAACGTGCAAGAGATGGGTAAAGTTCAGTCATTGACTGGGGGTACGCACAATTTGGATGTAAGTGCTGAATTAATAGTGTGCGATACGACGGCTGAAAATGTAATCGTAACTCTACCATCTGCTAGTCTAGTTAAAGGACGTAAGTATATATTTAAGAAAATATCCTCATCACACAACGTACAGCTAAGCGGAACTATTGATAGCGCTCCTAGTTATTCATTTAATTCATTATGGGAGTCGATAACTATAATGAGCGATGGTAGTGAGTACTATGCGGTTGGTAGATACCACTCGTAAAATGTAACGACTTTTTTTTAGGGGTGTGATATATTCGTACCCATGAGCAACCAAACACCTTCAATCGATATCGTTGCTGGTGCTGACGGATTTAAATACCACAGCGCATCCACGGTAACTAGCGTTAGCTACGATGCATTAGTAGTTCAAGAAGATACAGTATTTACAAGCTTTACAGTAACACCAGACTATCAATCTGCATCTAATGTATTGTCTGATCGCGGAATGACTAGCGTAACCTTTCAGCAAGGAACTTATTTACCGGCTGGAAAAGGTAAAAAGATTACTGGATTTGTAATTTCTTCTGGAGCTGTAATCGGTTATTAATGATCAGTAACGCTGGGATATCTTCTAGGCTAAACACCTTTAAGGGTGATGCCTATCAACTACTGCGCAGCTTCGAAGATAGAGTCGAGGCTGATGGCGGTACTATAGACTCTATGGCTTGTACATTGAATAGCTTTAGACTACCCGGCTATGATTTTTGGTATAATTACGAAGAGAGAGTAACTACCGATGGAGGGGTTGCTGAATCTCAAAATTGTTTTAAAACCGCAATTAGATCACTGAAATGAGTTTAATCGATTTAGCGTCGTTAGTTTTAGCACCGACGGCCACAAAAGAGGGCAAGGTTTACTCTGCTATTCCCGACACGGGCGATGGCGATATGACGTTTACAAGAGGAAGTTCGGCAACAAGGGTGAATAGTGCTGGGTTGATAGAAAAGGAGAGGGGTAATTTGTTGGTGCAATCGAACACTTTTAGCACTAATTGGGGAACATCAAGTGCAACTATTACGGGTGGGCAATCGGGATATGATGGTAGTTCGGATGCTTGGTTATTAGATAGTAGTTCGGAAGGCTATTTATTTCAATATGTAACATCTTCAAATGTTGGTACTTTAAGTATTTATGCTAAAGCAAACTCTGTTAATAATTTACGATTAAGAACTTTTGGTGCATCAATCAACGCAGAAGGTTTCTTTGATTTAGAAAATGGAGTTGTAGGTTCATCAACTAATTTAGTTGATTTATCTATTGAATCTATAGGTGGTGGATGGTATAGATGTTCTGTAGTATATGATAATGCACCTTCATTGATACGGATATATCCTTCAGTAAGTTCAAGCACAAGTTCTGGAACTATTGGCTCTGTCTACATCCAAGACGCTATGCTCAACGAGGGCTTAGTCGCTCAACCTTACATTGAAACAACAACAACGGCAGTCTACGAGGGTATAACAGATGACGTTCCTCGTGTTGATTATAGCGGAGGTGGATGCCCAAGTCTTTTGCTTGAACCACAGAGGACTAACTTATTAACTGATTCGGAATACTTTGGTTCTTGGAGTTTAAACGCAGGTGGTATTTCATCTATTGAACCTAATTATTCAGTTAGTCCAGAGGGATTACAAAATGCTTACAAAGTAAATTTTGTAGTTCAAGGTGATAGTGATTTAGCATTAAGAAAAGGGCATTTGGTTACTGGTGGTGCAACTTATGCATATTCAATTTATATCAAAGGCGAGGGTAGTAATATCGGGAAAGATGTTGTAATAAAATCAAAAAGAAGTGGTGGTGATTCTGCGGGTACGACTACATTTCAAACGCTAACCGATGAATGGGTAAGAATAGATTTCACCACGACTTATGCCGCAAATAATACTGCTGCTAATTTTTATATTTCCTCAAATGATGCAACTTCAGTTTTAGTTTGGGGTGCACAAGCAGAACTCGGAAGTTATAGCACAAGTTACCTCCCCACATACGGAACAAGCACGACCCGAGTGCAAGATAGTTGTTATAAAACGGGAATAAGTGAGTTGATAGGGCAAACGGAGGGGACTATGTTCTTTGAGGGTAGCGTTGAACACACACCTGAAAATGTAAGTATTATGAACTTTGACCGAAGTACTGTATTTTCAATTGTTCTCATAAAACAAACAAATGATAAGATTAACGCATTGGTTTATAATGGTGGTTCATCTTTATTCAGTATCGTTTCTACGGCAATAAGCGGTAAGTTCAAATGTGCAATAGCATATAAAAGTGGAGATACTGCTTTCTATGTAAACGGAACACAAATAGGGGTTAACACCACAACATTTACTCCTGCCGCAGGATTAGATGATATTTACATTGGTTCATATTCAAGCCCATACTTTGCGTATGACCACCCTGTTGAATGTAATCAAGCCCTTCTGTTCAAAACCCGACTATCAAACGAAGAATTAGCCATACTAACAAAATAACAAAATGAGTTTATTAAATAAAGCGAGTTTAATACAAATACCAAGCGGCTACAAAGATGGCACGTTATATAGTGCCAAGCCAACTAACGGAGATGGAGATCTTACGTTCAGTCGTGGTTCTAACTTAGCGGCAACCCGTGTTAATAGTGAGGGGTTAATTGAGAAGGGTAGGGAGAATCTATTTACATACTCTCAAGATTTTAGAGATGCGGCAGGTTGGTTAGTTTCAAATGCAACAAAAGTAAGTATTACTGAAACCGACCCTAATGGAGGTTCAACTGCGGCTAACATATCTTGGACTGCTGGAAGTGATAGATATTTTTATAAAAACATTACATCAGGAAATGTATTAACAACATCCTTTTATGTCAAAAGCAATGGTGGAGGTAATAAATTTAGATTATTTGGAGATGGTGCTATTGATTTAAGTCAAGATTTTACTGCTACAGGTGAGTGGCAAAGATTTGAATTTTTCTTTGAAAGAGGAAGCGGTCAAGGTGTAGGTATTACAAATGCATCGGACAATAGTGCCGCAGATTTACTTGTTGCATTCTCTCAATTAGAACAAGGCTTAATAGCAACTGACTATATCCCTACAACCACCACAACAGAACAAGCGGGTATTCTTGAGGATATGCCACGCCTTGACTATTCGGGTGGGGCTACTTGTCCAAGTTTACTTTTAGAGCCACAACGCTCAAATCTGTTCGCTCAAAGCGAGTACTATAGTGGTTCTTATTGGAGTAAAACATTAGTAAGTTTTACCGATAATTACACAACATCACCAGAGGGTGTGCAAAATGCTTCAAGATTTATTTCAGCAGGAGGTACTTACCCACAATTAACCAAGTCAATTTCGGGACTTACTATTGGTCAAACATATACAGCATCCTTCTATGTAAAGAGTGATGGAACTACTCAAATAGAACACACCTCATGGTTTACAGGTTTTGCAGGAACAACATTTACTGCGACTGATGAATGGCAAAGAATTTCATTTAGCATAACTGCTACGGCAACTACACATGCTTTTGTGTTATTTAATAATAGTCCTTCAGCACCTGCATCAAGTTTTTTGTTGTATGGTTTGCAGATGGAAGCGGGAAGTTACCCCACATCCTACATACCTACCTATGGAAGTAGTGTAACGAGGTCGCAAGATTCTTGTAGTGGTGCTGGAGATAGTTCTGTTTTTAATTCCACTCAAGGTGTTTTGTTTTATGAAGGCAGTTCATTATTTAATGATTTAACAAATAGGTTCATTACATTAAGTGATGGTACTAATGATAACAGAGTTCTTTTTGGATATAGAGCAATTTCAAATCAAGTTTTCGCAAGAATTGAGGGCAATAATTCAGCATCAGTAGACCTAACGCATATTGTATCGGATACTAAAGACAACATCAAAATTGCCATTAGTTTTGACAATTCCTTTAATTATAAAATGTTTGTAAATGGAGTTTTAGTTGATAGCGGTACTGGCACTGATAGTATTTTAGGATTAAATGATTTAAGTTTTACAAATGCTACGGGTAGTGAAAATTTATTTGGAAAGGTGAAACAATTATTATACTTCCCAACCGCCCTAACCGATGCCGAGTGTATCGAATTAACAACAATATAAATATGTTCAGAAAATACGAATTTAAATCAGAAACAGAAGCCAACACCTACATCGACAATTTAGGAGTTGACGAGGAAGGTAACCCAAGCCATCCTCATAGCATAGTAAGATTGGGTAATATAGTCCTAACCGAAGGCGAATACGACGAGGAAGGCAACGAAACAACTGCACCTATTCTATCAACTAAATACCACGTTGATGTATTGTGGAGTGGCGATGCTTTAAGTTCTTGGGATAGCAAAATGGTGTGGTGTAAGCCCGTCGGAATACACGTTTTTGGTTCATCAAGGGCTATCGCTGAATGGACTGAGAAATGTAAAGAGTTGCACCCTGAGTACTTCCCCGAACCAACTGAAGAAGACCTTCCACATTGATAGGGTTTGTGTATAGATGGCATGATTTAGATACAGATATGTATTATATCGGTAGTCATCTTGGTACGCCTGATGATGGGTATGTTGGTAGTGGGTTGTATTTTCAAAGAGCATATAAGAAACGGCCTAATTCATTTAAAAGATCAATAATTTATATAGGAAGAAATTTTAGACAAATGGAAGAATGGCTATTATCTAATGTAGATGCAGCCAATAATGTTAATTATTATAATCTAAAAAACACTTCCATTGGAGGGGATACGCGTAGCGGAAGTAGGAATAGCCCACAACACAACAAAAAGGTATCTTTAAAGAACAAAGGCAAACAATTATCTGAAGAGCAAAAAGAAAAAATATCTAAATCTTTAACCGGCAAAAAAGCCTCTAAGCAAACTAGGGATAAGATGTCAAAAAAAAGAAAAGGACACCTCAATCCTTTTTATGGCAAATCGCATACAAAAGAAACAAAAGCCACTATAAGCCACTTAAATAAAGGCAAGAAGAATCCTATAGAATCTATGCAGAAAACATGGGAATCAAACAAGAAAAAAGTTTATTGTGGGGAACTAGATATTACATTTGAGTCAATATCAGAATGTTCAAAGAAATTAGGGTTATCACCATCAACCATATCGAACATGATAGCAAATAGAGTAAAAAATAGATATAAAATAAATAAAATAAAACCATGAAAACCTTTTTAGACGAAATAGGAATTAACATCATGCAATCTGTTGCGGGGTTGTTAGGCTCACTTTTGTTTCTTGGAAAAGAAGGGGCTAAGAACATCAAGCAATCTTTGTTCGCCATCATTACGGGTACGGCTTCGGCTAACTATTTAACACCCGTTATCATGGAATTAACCAAGATTGAAAACACTAAATACGAAAACGGAATTGCTTTTATACTTGGCTTCATTGGATTAAAAGGAGTTGAGGCAATTAGCAAACGTTTCTTTAAAGAAAAAATACAAGATGGAACTACTACAAATAATAAATGAGGTAGCCAATTTATTGGTTTGCGTCAACGCAACGTTATTCTACATTTTTGTCTTTGGTAGACAAGTGTCAAGAATTGATAAATTGCCATTGGCAGAAAAGATATTACTTAGAGTCGGATTGGCTTTACCCGCAGTAATGGGTTTGTGGAATGTATTGTATATGAGTTACCCACCAAATACGGAAATTTTAATGAATGTTGGATATGCTTGTTTGTTTACATGGGCAAGTATATTTCACTATAAACAATTTGTTAAAAAGAAATGAGATGGGTTGCAATAGTTGTATTATTTGCATCATGTTCTGCAAACTGGCATCATAAGCAAGCTTGCAAAAAAGACAGTGCTTACTGCAATACCTCTATTGTAATCGACACCTTCACTATTCGTGATACATTTATCCACAAACAAATAGATACGCTTAGTTATTTAGACACTATTCGTATAGATACCGGCTCTGTTAGGGTTGAAGTAATAAGAAAACATGATGTTTTTACTACTACTATAACTCAAAAGCCAGATACTTCGTATATTACAATCACAAAACAACTACCCCCAAAGGTCATAACTAAGTACAAAACACCCATTTGGGTCTATGTTTGTCTTGGTATAATTACCCTTTTGTTGTTAAAAATAAAGTTATGAAGACAAATGTACACGTACTACGGAATGAATTTGCTCCCAAAAAAGTATTACTCATCTCAGACATCCACTGGGATAACCCAAAGTGTGACCGTGAGTTACTTAAGCGTCACCTTGACCAAGCCAAAGAAATAGGCGCAGATATACTGCTTAACGGGGATACATTTTGCCTCATGCAAGGAGCCTATGATCCTCGTAAAAACAAGTCAGATATCCTACCAGAACATAACAAATCTAACTACTTAGATGCAGTCGTGAATGATGCGGTTAAATGGTTTTCACCATACGCTCATCTTATCAAGGTTGTAGGGTATGGCAATCACGAAACGAACATTTTAAAAAGACAAGAAACAGACGTTATTGAACGTTTTGTATATGGACTGAACTCAACCAATGACACTAATGTTGAGGTTGGTGGATATGGAGGTTGGATAGTTTATAACTTCTATCGTGAGAATAGTAGCGGCAAAGTCAATTTTAATATCAAGTATTTTCACGGCTCAGGTGGTGGTGGGCCAGTGACCAAGGGAACGATTCAATTCAACAGAATGTCTACAATGGTTGAAGGCGCTAATTTAATATGGATGGGTCACGTTCACGAAGACCATGAGTTGACCTACACCGTCGAAAGGCTAACACAAAGCAACAAAGTCAAGCTTAAAGATATTTTGATGGTTCGTACTGCAACTTACAAAGAGGAATACAACAAAGGTAGAGGTGGATGGCACGTTGAACGTGGAGCAAGTCCAAAGCCTTTAGGCGGCAGATGGTTAGAGCTACATCCTGAGAGAATCAGAAAAGACGGTAAAGAAGAATTAAAAGTAAATGCTTTTACATATAAAATAATATGAAGATAGACGTTAATTATATATTTCTAGAAAAGCACGTTGATCCAATATACGAAATGATAGGATTAAAGGCTGATTTTGATGAAATAGAAGTACTTAGAGAGGGTGTTTTAGACTTAACCAAAGTAGTAGCAGCCTATGCTAGTTTTGATTGTACAGAGGTAATATTTGGTAATGGTGAAAATTATTACATAGATTTGCCCTTCGAACAATTTAGACTTTTATGGATGACAACGTGAACAAGCCGGAACATTACCAAGGAGATATAGAGTGCATTGACGCCATAGAAGCAGCAATGTCACATGAAGAATTTATTGGTTACTTACGTGGGAATATTTTCAAGTATAATTGGCGATACAAAAATAAAAACGGAATTGAAGACCTACGAAAAGCAGAATGGTATTTACGAAAACTTATTGAAAAAACAGAACAATATGGCTAATTTAAAAGACGTAAACTTTGATTACATAAAAAAATGGGAAGGTGGCTTGAGCTGCCATAAGTTAGATAGTGCTTCAAGGCACGTAGTTCCAGATACAGCGGAATATCCCAACCCTAAAGGATACCACACTAACGTGGGCGTGACATTCCAAGCGTGGGCTAGCATACACGGTCGCAGTGACAAATCTGTGCGCGATTTCTACAAGATGCCTAAAGAAAAGTGGGTGCAAGTTTATAAATGGTATTGGGATGTTGTTGGTGGATCAAGAATCAACAACCAAATCATTGCTGAGTTCTGTGCTGATTTCGCATGGGGGTCAGGAACTACTGCTTGCTTCCAAATGCAAAAGTTCCTAAACTCTGAATATGGCTATGAGCTAGGCGTAGATGGCAAGATTGGTAAGCGTAGTATATACGCTATGAATGAGGCTATAAAAAAAGAAGGCCCAGTAAACGTATACAAGGCCCTCTACGAGTGGAGATGTGATTGGATTAAAGGTATCCCATCGTTTAAGGATTTTGGTCGGGGCTGGATGAATCGTCTTGAGGACTTTCATCAATGGGCTTTATCAGTTCTTGAATCTGAGTAGCCTTATTTTGTTGCATATCTTGCTGCTCAAACTCTGAGTACATACCCATCATTATTTCTGGAGCGTAAAGCCTTCCAAAAAAGGCAGCTGCCCTATACCTCATCATTAACTCAGGCATAGTTTTCCATTTACTACCCGGTTTAGTCGACCAACCCTCTGATTTTGCCATTTCTAGCGTGATCCAAGGCCCTTCAAGGACTTCCCCGGTAGATATCTCGTTGGCTAATGCTCTGCATTTGTCTTTTTGCATATCAAATCTTAATGCACTAAATCTACCACAGCTGTTTAGGGCTGCAATAATAAATGTAGAACTCCAAGACGGCTTTCCGTGAATGATGTGCAAATTTTGCATAACCATTAAAGGCGATGCTCCAATTCTCTGAGCCATCTCTAGAGCGACCATAGTGTTAGGGATGTTGTTTTGGTATTCCTTAGGAATAACCGTGGACATAGACAAAGCCTTGGCTTGCCTCTGCGCTAATTCAAATTTTTCTTCTTTATTTTCCATAATTAGGTAATTGCAATTTAGTTAATCCAAATCCGGGCCATTTCCCAGATTCCTTACATTCTTTCCAAGTGTTATAATTCTCTTGATATTTCTGACGGCCAATCTCTACGTCTTCATCTTCTATAACGTAACACGCTACAGCGTATGGAGGTGACTTCTCTACCGCAATAAACACAAAACCCTCAATCGTATGGCCCTTTTCTCTAAGTATATCCATATACCAAGCCGCTTGCACATCGTATCTATACTTCATTGCCGAGCGACCAAACGCCCTAGGTGATGCGTCTTCGGTTGTTTTAAGGTCAATCATGATATCTTGCATCGTAATACCATCAGGCTTACACTTCTTATCTTCGTGTGTAAATACTTGCTCTACAGATATTAGGCGCTTCAATAATACACTAGCTTGCTCGTGCTTGTATACTGCGTCGTGTATGTTGGCGATTAGTAAGTCTTGTTCTTGAGTTAATATCTCGTGTTCCGGGTGATCATTCACGAACGCATCCCAATCAGCCTTACCAGCCTTGGTTCTTCTGTCGACCTCTGGAGCTACAGCGTAAATCTTGCCGTACTCATCAGGTTCTAGTACTTTGGTGTGAATTGCACTGCCCATTAAAAGGGCTGGTGTTTTCTTTTCTTCTTGAAGTCGGTTGTAGTACCGATCGTAATAATGTAAAGGGGATTTGTTAATTAAATCGAGTCCACTTTTGCTAATTCTTTCTACATCTTTATGGTAATCCATGTTGCAAATATAAAACATTTGTAGTATTATTGCAACACTATGTACAAAACATTATTAATAGGAAACCTAGGTAGCGATGCTACCATTAACCAAGTAGGAGAAAAACAAGTCATTAATTTTAACGTGGCTGTACAAGTTAGAAAAGACTTTACACAATGGGTTGAGTGTGCTTATTGGAGGCGCCATGATCAAAGTGTGGCTGTGGCTGAATTTATGACTAAAGGTAAAAAAGTTTATGTCGAGGGCCAGTGTTCACCAGATGTTTTTCAAGATAAACCAAAATTAAAAATGATGGTAAACTCCATTGAGTTAATTGGCAGCAATGAAAGAGATAATTAACGCGGTTGTTAGAGATCGCGGAATTACTGAAAAACAGCTTGCAGCAGATTTGGGAATAGATAGAACGACACTACACAGATGGAAAAACAAACCACCCTATGCAATTAAGGCCGTATCAAAGCTCATCGATTATTACCTTAAGACAAGCATTTTCGAAAAGTAAACGTGTACTATTCGTACTTCCAACCGGTGGAGGTAAAACTGCAATTTTTACACAAATAGCAGAAAATTCACCAAAAAAAGTACTTATATTAGCACATAGGAAAGAGCTAATTGAGCAAATAAGCGAAAGGCTTGGTAAGCCTCATGGTATAATCATCAATGGCGTTGAGCCGGACTACACGTGTAACATACAAGTTGGTTCGGTTCAATCCGTTGTTAAGAGGCTAGACAAGATTAACCCAGAGTTTATTATAATTGATGAAGCTCACCACGCTGTAGCCGGCCAATATGAGAAGATAACTGCTCGTTTTAGTGAAGCGTTTGTTTTGGGTGTAACAGCTACCCCGTGCCGATTAGACGGAAAAGGTCTTGGATTAGCCTTCGACCAGCTAGTACAAGGCCCTACCATTAAGGATCTGATAGGTATGGGGTTTCTGTGTACCGCAAAAGTCTACGCAAGCGAGGTTGACTTGAAGAAAATCAAAACAACTGGAGGCGATTACAATAAGAAACAACTAGAAACTGCCATGCTTAAATCATCCATTACTGGTGATGCAGTGGCTACTTATAGAAAGTACGCAAAAGATAAGCAAGCAATCGTTTTTTGCTGCTCTATAAAGCACGCTACTATGGTTCGTAATATGTTTCAGTTATTGGGGCATAGCGCTGAGATGATTACATCACGCCATAAAAAAGACGAGCGAGAAAAGATACTGGATGACTTCAGAAATAAATCCACGAAAATCCTTGTATCTGTAGACATAATATCAGAGGGATTCGACGTTCCATCATGCGAGGTGGTTATATTGTTGAGGCCAACCAAGAGCCTATCGTTATACCTCCAGCAAGTTGGACGAGCTTTGCGAGTTATGGATGGCAAACCTCACGCTATTGTTCTTGATCACGCTGGTAATGTATTTAAACATGGATTTCCTACCCAAGACAGAGAATGGGAGTTAACTACTGATAAGATTAAAGCAGCCCAACAGAAACACAACTTAAGGCAATGCAAGACTTGTTATGCGGTGTACAACAATACAGCAGAGCGATGCCCGGAGTGTGGCGAGTTGCATAAACCTGAGCCTAAGAAGATGCAGATGGTTGCCGGAGAGTTAGTACCTTTGGAAGAAGTAGAGATAAAAAAGATAGAAGCAAAACGAGAGTTAGCTGGGCCTAAAAGCTTAGAAGATTGGAAAGCGATAGCTAGGGCTAGAGGCTATAAAATTGGATGGGCGTATCACAGATATAATGCAAGAAAGAAATAATTCCTATATTTGCAACACAGTCGTTAAACCTTCGAGAATTTTTTTAGCCCCATTGACTGCGGGGCTTTTTTTGAGCCATGACCGAAAAAGAAATACAGAATAAAATATTACAGCTATCTAGAGGTGATGTTCGTTTATTCCGTAATAACGTAGGTTTTGACAAAACAAATAAGGTTAAATACGGGCTAGCTCCCGGTAGTTCTGATTTAATTGGTTGGAAGACCATAACCATTACTGAACACCACGTAGGTAAAAAGGTAGCGGTATTTACCGCCATAGAGGTTAAGAAGCCCGGAGGGCGTATATCTGAGAAACAACAGAATTTTGTAGACTTTGTAGATGCGTGCGGAGGTTTGTCTGGAATATGCTTTAGCGAAAATGATGCTGTCACACTATTGTCATGATTTGTGAATTATTGCGTACATATGTTGCAATGCTGCAACTTTTGCGTATATTTACAACATGATAGAGATTGAAGTACATCACAAACAGAACTCGATATATTATTTCGAGTATTACGATTCAGAATTTGTAGACTGCCATTTTAGTGGTGAGTTTTGCGTAAGAGATGAGGATTTTACTCATTTTGAGTATGGAGAATGGTTTGACAAGTCCTACTTAGAAGAAAACCTAGATTACATGAGAGATGTTATTATGGCTAGGATTCACAGCGAAGAGCAAAGCTTAATTGAAGTTGTAAATAATATACTTATAAAAAATGAAGACCGTGATTAAATTTTGTGATTGGTTGTTATATGGATATATAACCGATCTAGTAATTCAAAGAAATCTATATAAAGATAAAATGCAAGAAAGCATTAGAGAAGCTCAACAGCTTAGAGCAGAAAAAAGACACTTTGAAGACTTATCACATAAACTTAGATTAAAAATAGATATATATGAAGAAAGATGTTTTGAACGCCAATGTCAATTGCGCCAAAGAAAAGGATGATTTCAGAAAGTTGTACAATGAAATCTTTATGCACCACCGAAAAGTACAAAAAGAAATTTATCGTCAGTTAAACCCAGCAGTAATAAAAAAGAAATGATTTTAATCGCCATTCCAGTAGCAATTTTTCTTGCAGCCATTTGGATGTTCTTTGAACTTCTAAGAAACGATTATCGTAAGTACAGAAAAAAAAACTTCGAAATTCACGAAAACGCAGAAAGACCACACGTAACGCATAAATAAGGGTAAAAATGCTGATTTATTGTAACAAAATAAGGGTAAAATGACACAAAAAGAAATCATAACACCACTACAAGAAATACTAAATTTTGAAGCAGACTTAACAAAAATGTTTGATTCAGACGATAGGGTAGCAATGGCATTACTGGAACACATTAGAGCCAAAAGAAAACAACTGCTTAAGAAAGAGAAAGAGCAGATTGTAGAGGCTTGGGTACATGGCGACAATAGCGATTGCTTGAGCGAGCAGGATAGCTCTAATTTTGCAGAACAATACTACAACGAAACCTTTAACACCAAAGAGAAATGAACAATAAACAAAGTATTATGATTGGCAAGAGTCACCAACTTAAAGAACATCCGTATAAGTTTATACACCATCCACAGTTAGGTTTGATTGCCATTGCA
>Ga0181572_10000356_pt1 | contig 32729 bp, 29 predicted proteins | sample 101ome_26_FD_133004 | JGI IMG/M metagenome (GOLD analysis project Ga0181572, IMG submission 133004) | Coastal salt marsh microbial communities from the Groves Creek Marsh, Skidaway Island, Georgia - 101408AT metaG (megahit assembly) | ecosystem: Environmental > Aquatic > Marine > Intertidal... | reverse complement strand
TCTTTTTCTTCATCATCTTTTTCTTCATCATCTTTTTCTTCATCATCTTTTTCTTCATCATCTTTTTCTTCATCATCTTTTTCTTCATCATCTTTTTCTTTATCTTTATCAATAGATTTGACAGAATACGCTGGTTCAGTTGTATAGGTTTGAATAAATTGTTTGATATAATGGGGTAAATTTACAATATTATTTGCAAGTGTTTGATAAGAAAAGGAAAGCAAACAAGATTGTGTATTAAATTCATAAGAATACCACCAATAAGGAGGAATATATAATAATTCGCCAGGTTGTAGTTTAAGTTCAATACAATTGTCTTTATTATTCCACAAGTTTGTATTTGTATAAAAATGAAAAGGGGAATATTTAACAGATACCTCCTTAATGTATTTCCAAGGCAACAGACGTATGGTAACTTCACCATAGTAGTTCACAATATATTGTCTAGAATACACATGATATTGACCTGTTGTTTTATTGTTAGCAGAGCCCATTAAAATATCATAATGAGCGTTGTAATTAAGATGAGGTTGTAGATATTCATCATTTTTTAACAATCTATCCAATAGAGAAGAATTCCGAATAACTTCCTGATTATGAAATGAGATATACTTCTTTTCTAGCACTAGGTCGAGAGTATTGTAATGGACTTTCAATTCATTTTCGTTATTGATAACATTCCATTCATCAATTAGTGATAAATCCAAATTAGATTCCCATAACTCACTAACAATCTCTTTGTAATTACAAACAAATGGTTGTTTCATTCGCGAAATTTGCTGAAAATCGTCATAATCTGTATAATCTGTCTCAAATAATTCCAATTTATCTTGCATTTTCCATTCGTCTAATAAATGCGTATAGATGATAAAAATACACAAGAACAATATGATATTAGCTAACATGGTATACTATATACTATGTTAGGCTTTTGATATACTTGGGTGAACGAATTAGTCATCGCCGATTTTAGGAGCTAAATAATATATCAGCTTCGAATTTTCATTATTAGGGTCAAAATATACACTTGCTTTTAATGGGTATTCATTGGATAATTGAATACTTATGTTGTTGGACATTTTTTGATATGCATTAATTTTATTTAATATAGCTAGACTAAACTCTAATTTTGTATCTGTATCAAAATCATAAGATACCAATTCTTTTTTGTTTAATAAAATATCCATAGATCCATTTTCATCACTGCTAGTTGAAAGTGTGATTTTGTCTGATTTACAATCAAATTGAATAGATTCTCCAAATAATAATAACTGCTTAGACATATCTGCAAAAGATGAATAAGACAATGTGAACTGAATAGTATTGTTCATTCCTTCTGGGATTTCCATTAAATCTACATCCAGATCAACCAATGGGATACGAAATTGTTTTTGTGTTACAGAAGAATCTTCTGTAAAATAAGATATATATAACTTTTCCACGTTGTCCTCTTCCACTTCGATTAAAATTCCCTGATTTTTATCAATAGTAGAAATGACCTTTGCCATAACATTTGTATGGATACCAATGGTTAAATTGTTGTTATCAATGTTATATTCGTTAAACCAAGAACTTTCTAAAAATAGTTCAATAACAGAAACTCGATGAGAATCCATTGATTGAATATACCATTTATCCTCGTTACAAATAATATTTACATAATCTGTAATCTGTTTCATATTTTGAAATAATGCAACAAAGCAAGAAACTTTTACAGGGTCAGAAATAATTACTTTCATAAGAAACTAATTATTATTAGGTAGTATGTTTATATACTTTTTGATAGTGGTTGTTACTTAGTTTTTTGACTTTGGAATAATGGTAAGACGTTGTTGAAGGAAGGAAACAGTAGTACTATTTAATAATTTATATATAAGTTGAATTATCGTCTCTATCATAGATGGCGCATTGAATATAATCAGTTTGTTCAAAGAGTTAAATGTAGCATCATCAATATTTTTTATTATGTTCATAATAGCTGGTTTATATCGTTCAAATGCTGATATAGTAAAACTATCCATATTGACTTGAACATCAGCTTTTTTAAAATTATCAACACAATATTTTAGTAATTGAATGAAATGGTTATTAATATATTCATATATATCTGGATGAGCATAGCCCTTATAGATAGTGTAATCAAAATAAATGGTATATGTATTTGGAATGACATACACCGTTTTTTCTATTAATGTGTTAATATCCAATTTGGAAACAACTTGTTGTGCACATTCTATTTTCTGTTTCTTTTTGAAGAATTTATTTTTACTGTTTTCTGTATAAAAATTATCCTGTATTTCGTCAATTTGTTTCTTAACATTATCTTGTTTGTCTTTAGTATCCATCTGTTATATATCAACCACATTATTTTTATATCTATTCATCGTGATTGAAATTGTCTAATTCTTTTGACATATCTACACTTGTAGTCATATCTTTTTGTAGTTCTGAAATAAGATCAGTATTGATTGTTTGTGCGTCAATATCTTCATTCACCATAGATGTTTGTTCAATAGGATCAGTGTTGGTAGATGAGATGTTGGTAGATAACACCTGAACTCTTTCTTCAAGAAGCATTTTGTTTACGTCCATTGTATACGTTTGTAGTTTTAATAATTGGTCTTTCATCATTGCTATTTCTGTAGCAAAGAGTTCAAAACGATCATTGAATTCCTGAATGATTGGATTTAATTCATCGGTAGTAGCAATATTAACAGGTTGTTTATTTTCTTCCAATGAAGTAATCCGTTTATTGAAATGAGTGATAACTTCTTGTAGTGTCATGCCAGAGGTTTTAGTAGATTGGTCTGAATCTAGCACAATGGCAGGTCGTCCAGTCTGTGGTGGTTCGGGTGGAGCAGATACTTGATTACCTACTCTTCTTCGAATAGCTGCTGCGTTTGAACTACTCATAATAACAAAAATATTATGATTAATTTTATATTCTTTTGTTTTGAATTATAGATTTATGCAACCATTTTCATTTTAATGGGAGGATGACTTTGATAGTTCTTCAATTCAAAATCTTCTATGGTATATTCATTGATATTATCTTTTTTAGTTGTAATTGTTAGTTTTGGAAACTCATAAGGGTCTCGTGTTACTTGTTCCGTCATGCTATCTAAATGCTCTTCATAAATATGACAATTTCCACCGTGTATGATAAATTCATATGGTATCAAATCACAGTGTTTTGCTAACAAGAATGTAAGGAATGAATAAGAAGCAATATTAAATGGTGTCCCAAGTGGTTCATCTTGACTCCTCGCATATAAACTACAACTTAGTTTGTTTCCATCAATCACATTAAACTGCATTAATGTATGACAAGGTGGCAATACACCTTGGTCAATAACAGATGTATTCCATGCACTGATTATCATACGTCGTGAAGAACGTTGTTTAGGATCTTTTAAACAGTCAATTACAGTTTGTAATTGATCAATTCCTTTTCCAGTGTAATCGGTTTCACAACCGGTGTATTGAGCACCCCAATATCTCCAATTGAACCCGTACATCGGACCAATATCACGTCCTTCTCTATAATGTGATAGTCCACGTGAATCCAAAAAATCTTGTGTTGTATTACCATCCCAGATATGAACATTCTGTTTTGTTAGCAATTGATTGTCTGTTTCACCACGAACAAACCAAATTAGTTCTTTTAAACAAGTCTTCCACGCAGTTTTCTTGGTAGTAAAAATAGGAATATGTCCATCTTCTAATGAAAAATGCATAGCCGAACCAATAATTGTTTTTACATTTCCATTTCGTCCTGTTTCCATAGAACCATCTTTAATAATGTCATTTAGTAAATTCAAATATTGATATTCTTCATGAAATGCTTTGGTTGGATCGCGATCTTTGTGTTTATTCAAGTGTAATACGTTTTTAAGCATATGAGTATAATACAAGGAATTATCTATATCCTTTCAACACAAGACATCGTGAATAATATATAGGAACAATATATACCGAAATGGACATTTTAAATGAAACAAACTCAGAAAATCAAAAAGAGACCTTTTTCACTCATGTATTTTCAACAACCGAGGAAGGAAAGGCAGAAATATTAAATATCTTACAGTATGCTTTCTTAGCTATTATCCCAGTAGTTATTTTGAATAAATCTATTCATAACTTTATTCCTGAACTAGATCACGATAAGAGCAATTTAGAAATTTTAGCAGAAATTGGTTTACAAGTAGCTATGATGTTTATTGGTATCATATTGATTCATCGTATTATTACTTATATTCCTACGTATAGTGGATTCAAATATGATAACTTGACTTTAACCAATATTGTTATTTCTTTCTTAGTAATTGTGCTAAGTATTCAAACCAAGTTAGGATTAAAGGTTAATGTTATGGTAGAACGTTTCAATGAATTGATGAATGGAAAGGAGAATATGGAGGATAAAAAGGAAGGTGCTAAGAATATTCGTAAGAGTGCCCATAAACCTAGTCAAGCAGACCACTTGGATAACACTCAACAACAATCCGGTTCATTCCCTCCTGCTCCCGCAGTAACCCGTGATGGAAGTGGTGGATATGATAATATGATGAACAGCCATCAAGCAAATCAACAACAAGCTATGTCCTTCCAAGAGCAATTCGAGCCTATGGCCGCTAATGGCCTAGTTGGTGGTGCATTTGGTGCTTCCTTTTAAACTTCAAAATTTTTATTGAATGTTTCATTAATGGAACGGATGTATGGTCCAATATAAGTTTTATATTGTTTAAATACCTCTGAATACGGATAATGTTGAATACATTGTGAATAAATGTTTTCAATGACACTTATTGTATCATAAGGAGATAGATAGTAGGATGCGATAATGTAATCACACCAAAGTTGAACTGTGCTATCTGGATCAACGTGGATGGTAAAGTTATGTATAGAATGAAGCACTGTTTCTAGGGCATGTTTAGCACGACTGTACTGCGTATTACTTAAATATTTATAAATGATAAGTTGGTATATGTAATCAATCTTAATAGTAGGAGTAATAAAATTGTCTAATATTATTCCATAATCACCATAACTAGTAACAAGATGTTGTTGATAGTTTTCGATAATGTCCAAATATAGCATTTCTTCTCCGTGTCCTACACCAGCATTGGTATGTTCTACGAATATTTCTTTTAATCTGTTAAGAATCACATTACCGTGTTGTTTTCCTGTAACAAAAAATCCACCAGCTACCAAATATCGATATTCGCTATAGTACTCTTTATAGAATTCAGGTTGTAGAAATTTGGAATCAACTTGTCCAATAACCATAATATGGAATTTATTACTACACTTAGAAATGATTTGTGGTATCAATGACCCGTGATAATGTTCACATATACGAGGTTTCGTTCTACCTAACAAAGAGTCTATCCACGTAAATAAAGTAGTATTAAACGGGTTATTTTCAATAACAGTAAGCATGAAATCAAATTTGTTACATGTGATAATTTGGGTTAATTCATTTGTTCTGTCATCTTCTGTTGGAAAGTAATTAGTTCTATTTTCTTTTATTTTGTCAATAAATTGGTAAGTTGATAATGATTCGATTGGATTAACGTGTATTTGTGTATATTGCATAAAATTTGCACGATACTTTCTTATAAACGATTCTGTATGTTTATCACAAAAAATGACCATGTTATAGGGTAAGGACAAGGTAAATGAAGATTGCTTTTCCAGAATATCTAACTTTCTTCCTCCATCTAAAAGATAACAGCAAGTAACAAAGGTAGTATCTGGAACTATAGATGTTAGCATGTATTGATATAACAAAATTGTATCTAAACCGAATAAAATAATAAGTATATTGTATAACATGGAACAAAATTTTCAACATAATTTTTGCGAATCAAGATTACAAAATTATCAACCACCTGAGTTGTGGAATTCTTATACCTCTTTAGTAATAAGTGCATTTCCTCTTGTTATTGGCTTTCCAAAGAATTCAATGTTTTACATTATAGCGTGTATGTTATCATTAAATGGATTTGCCAGTTTTTATTATCACTATACATTGAATTGGTATGGGAAACAAGCGGACGAAATTACGATGATATTATCTAATTTTTTTGGTATTTGGGGATTGTTGCGTATGTATTATTTTCGTAACAAATCTCAAATAAATTGGTATAATGGATGGAATTCTGTTTTTACTGTATCATTTTTAGTAGTAAATACAATCTCCAAGTATGATTTACTTTTCCCCAACATTTTTGGTATATATCTAAGTGCTACCATTTATTTGATATACAAGGTAGCTACCAAATATGGGTATCCATACAAGCGTTATTTGTTTATTTCCGCAGTTGGTGGATCTTGTTGGATTATTTCAGAACTGTATTGTACGGAAGTAACTAAATATGGTCATGTCATATGGCACTGTATGTTCCCTTTGGGGTTTTATCAATTGATAACAAGTTTTGATAAACGCTATTATGATATGAAATATTTGTCTAATTGAATATTACAACATATCCAAAGAATGAACCAATTGTAATTTCCGAAGTGAGTTTTCAAATTGCGTTTCTTGTTCCAAATTGGCAAATAAGTAATCCGTGGTTGGTGTCATTTCTGTCTTTTTGACTTCTTTATATAATTTGTTGATGTTTTTCAACACATTTTGTATGACTGCTTTGTTTTGTATCATGTCTTCTTTTAAACTATATTCTTCCGTTATAAGAGCAACACCATAATACAATAGATATCGTCTTCGTTTAGGTGTTCCTGCTGTATATTTGACACAGAATAGATTAAAAAGTGAATTCATGATTTGTACCAATCCCGGTGCGTTTTTAAGTGAAATGTAATGAAATAAAATATCCCATATGATCCATATAGGTTGAGTACGGAATTTGGATTCCACTTTTACGAAATCTCGTGGGTCGCATATACATGGTAATTTACGTTTTTTACATAATAATTCAAATTCAATAACCCATTCAATCCAGTAACAAGCATTACGGATATTGCGTTTCTCTTCAGATAAGTTATAAGCAAATTCATTCATAGCTATAAATAATTCCTTTGGATCTTCTTTTTGAAATATATCATCTACAAAGTGAATATTTGGTGCAATTAATCGTTCTGTCATTTGTGTGATGTCATATTCTTCTTCTCTGTTTATCCGAATGGTCTCAAAACTATGTTTTTTGTTAGATAAGGTTAATACACAAATAACTTCTGCAAAGAGTTGTCGTATTGTTGGGTGATTTCGCAAATGAAGTTCGTTGGTAAATGTATCTTGCGTGATAATTCCTTTAAACAATAAAAAACGTTTTTCTAAATATACACATAGTTTGGGATTTCCAACATGAATGTATTTTCCTACGTAATGGAAGATGAGTTCCCATATATCTGAAAAATGTCCTGCACAGATTAATTCAATACACCAATAATTAGCAGGTTCTATTTTTCCATTTAACATGTTTTTTTCTAATTGTGTTTTGACTTGTGTTTTTTTGTAATTGGAAAACGTTACACCTGGAAACTCAGACGGCAATCGCATATCATTAATTCCACTATTATCATTGACACTCGGTAATTCTTCCATAAGTTATAGAAGAATTACAAAAAAAATAGAATAGATGAATGTATTGATGTTTGTTTTTTGTTAGTCTTGTGTAATAATACGAGGAACAACATTAATTGTTTGTAGTTCTTGTGACATCAACTTATAAGCATAAGGAATTTCTACTTTTGCAAAGTCGGTGCGATTATCACAAGTCCTACAATGATGAATGTTGTATTCATTGTCATCGGACATACTTTTTGTATTGTCATTGAAACACGCTATCATTCCACATTTTCTACAAATATACGTTTTATACTTATCTGATACATCGAACATACGTTCTTTACAAAAGCGCGACATACCGTGTGCAAGCATTACATCTCTTTCCATTTCACCAATTCTGAAACCACCATCACGCGCCCTACCTTCTGCTGGTTGACGAGTTAGATTCACCATAGGACCAATTGAACGACTATGTTGCTTGTCAGACACCATATGCTTCAGTCTTTGATAAAAGACAGGACCAATGAATATGGAGGTCTCCAATTGCTCTCCGGTAAGTCCATTGTATAGTATTTCATTTCCATAACTCTCGTATCCAATATTTTGAAGACATTCAGCAATGCTCTCTACATCTAAATCACCAAAACTGGTTCCATCACCAAACATACCTAATTCTAATAGAACTTTACCAAGTAGCGTCTCTTTTAATTGTCCAATGGTCATTCTAGATGGGATTGCATGAGGGTTGATAATAATGTCTGGTTTCATTCCATCCCTAGTAAATGGCATATCACATTCAGGAATGATATTACCAACAGTGCCTTTCTGTCCATGTCTAGAACTGAACTTGTCACCATATGTAGGTTTTCTTGTAGTTCTTACTCTTACTTTTGCAAAATCATAACCGTCTCCATTTCTACCTGTATAGTTTTTATCAATGTAAGTTTCCTCATTAGTGCGAAAGGTTTTACTTTGATCCTCATATTTGATTGTTTTTGTGGGGTCATTTCTGTTTTCCTTAATTGGGACCACTTTTGAAATGATGATGTCTCTGTTTTCAATCAAAGTATTTTCAGGAACAAATCCATTTTCGTTTAATTTTTCATAATTACCATATTTGATGGTCTTTGTTTTTGAAGAATCTGGTTTACAACGAATGATTTCATCGCGGATGATGTTCTTATCTTCGTCTTTCTCTGTATGATAAATAGTGGCCAGAAATAGACCACGGTCAAGGGACCCTTTATTGATTAATACACTATCTTCCTGATTGTAACCAGTATGTGTCATAATGGCTACATGGATTTGGGTTCCTGAAGGCACCTTATTCAAGTGAATGAAGTTCATAATACGTGTATCAACCAACGGTCGAGAAGGATAGTTCAATACATAAGACGTCTTGTCCATTCGTTGGTCAAAGTTCGTAGCATACATACCCATTGCCTGTTTACCCATAGCACATTGATATGTATTTCTAGGAGCTTGATTATGGTCAGGGAATGGAATACAAGACGCCAATACTCCGAATATAGTGCTCGGATGAATTTCGCAATGAGTGTAATTGTATTCGCCTTTTTGTTTGTTATGAATATATGAATTTTTACATTTCATTGCAATCATTGCGTGGTTTTGCTCTTCCGGATCAATATACTCAATAATAGATTCTTTTAAATTACAGTTTGTCAATAGGTCATTCCATACCAATTCTTTGTTTCTTAGTTTTTGTATAATGTCGTTGGTGACAAGTGCTTTATTATTAACAACTCTGAACAAGGGTCTTGTTAAACGACCAGCGTCATCACAAATTTTGATTTCAAGATGTGCAATATCAAATATAATTGAAGTGTAAATATTGATGATGCCTTGAAATTTTTTTTCTTTGAGACTTGCATACAATGACATAGCATCTTTTGTAATACCTACCCAACAACCATTGATAAACACCTTGACTTGATTGTAAGTATCAATGGGCCTAATATCATCTAATGGAATAGTATAATCTTTTACGTAATCATACAAACATGCACTGTTATTAGGAATAGTAATGTGGGTCATATAACTGATGTTCTTTACGACACCAATAGATTGACCTTCTGGAGTTTCCGCGGGACATAGGAATCCCCAAGTGGTGTTATGTAACTTTCTAGGTTCAACTAATTCCCCACTCTTTTCAAGTGGTGTATTAATCCTTCTGGAATGACTTAAACTAGAAGTATATGTAAGTCTATTCAATACTTGTGCGACACCTACCTTGCTACTATTTGACTGTTTAATACTGAAATCACCAGTAGAAAGAGCCCTGTTAATACCATTTTCAATGGTTGTTGATTTCATGATTTTATAAATGTTTGTTGTGTTGATAATATTTTCATAGTCTTCAGTAGATTTCCATGAACCGTTGTTTATTTCGCGGACAATTTGCTTTTGCATCTCCTTTACCAACTTATTAAAGTAGTTGCGAAATAAATTATTGAGAAGAGTTCCTGTAAGTTCAATGCGTTTGTTTAAATAAGAGTCTCTATCACTTGATTGTTCAAGTCCAAGGGAGGTTTTAATTACCAAGTTGGCCATATATCCAAGCAAATATAGTTTTTGTTTTAGAGTAGTACAATGAGGGAAAATGTCATTTTGAAGGACTTCGTTAGTGAACTGTAATTTTTTTCTTTGTCCGGTTTCTCTATCTACATTAATAGGAGTGTATGCTACTTGTGCGTTGATATAATTAATAGCGTCTTCCTGTGTCATACACTTATTAGCATCCACTACAGAGGCTTGTAGATAGGAAAGAATAGTGTTGCCATTTTCAATGTTTGTAGCAATATATTCGCAGATTTCTTTATCGCTTGTGATTCCATATGCGCGGAACAATATGAATAACTCAATGGGTTGTTTAACGCGAGATATATTTACAAACAGACCATATCCGAACCCGTTGTTTTTATTGCTTATCATAATTTCTATTTGTTTGGGAGAAATACATTTGTAGTCTGGCACAGATTTAAATTCAGCATACCAACTCCATTTACCACTGTTTTTGCCATCAAAACAGTAGATTCGATTTTCAGCAGCTCGTTCTTGACCCAATACCGTCTTTTCAGACCCTTTAATGATAAAGTATCCACCGCAATCTACTACACATTCACCTGATACTTGCGGATGAACATAGGTATTTTGTTTGGAAACACAAATAGAGGACTTCAGCATAATGGGCATTTTACCAATATTGATCCGAGGAATGGTCTTCTCAATTATTTGAGGAGTTTCCATTTGTTCGGTATTGTGAATGATATACTGGATATTAATGTCGACAGTCATGGTGGAGGCATACGTAAAATTACGTAGTTTTGCCTCTTGGGGAGTCATTGTTTTCGTCGCACCATTATTTTCGTGTATCTGAGGGGGATACAACTTAAAGTTAGTGAACGAAACTTGAATTTCTAGAAAATATTTGTCTTTTTCAGGGACATAATCATTTTCAGAATGAATAGAGACAGGATTGAACATCTGTATAGTTCGTTGTATTTGATAATTAATGAAATGATTATATGATTCAATTTGATGACGAACCAAACACTCCAAATGCTTACCTTGAAAATATGACTCAATCACCGTAAAAGGATCTTCTGTGTAATCATTAAGATGTTCCAATAGTTGACAATTAGTGTCGTCCTGTTTTTGAGCGAACATATATTCGTTCATTTCCTCCGTCATTTTAGATGATACATTCTTATGTATGCTGTCTACTTGTTTTTGAACAAAGGACGGTTCAAACCCTGCCATGGCTGCCTTCATTGTATATTCCATATTATATTTATTTGTATTGTTTTCCAATCTATTCAATTTTACAATAACAAGAAGTAAAAAGGGATAAAATGAACATAGTTATATAACTTAGTATGTCGAGTTCTAATTTGAAGTTTATAAAATATTTAGATAATTTTGATACAAGTTATAGTAATGTTATGAATGAAGTCATGTTGAAGTATTGGTGTTACAACAATTATTTCGAAAATCATAGTAAATTATGTATTAAACAAGGAAATAGTTTTTATACTGAACAGTCAAACGGATATTATGATTATTTTTCGAATTCCCAATGGAATACCTCTATTAAGGAAAATGGATACGATAATTGGACTAAAAAAAATAAATATATTCTGCCATCTTTTCCTGAACCCGGCACTTCTTCTATTGTTGAAAAAGACAAAGAAAAAAAGACAATACATACTGAGATAAACAGTGTAAAAGACTTGTTGAAAATAATTAATGATAATCCTTATGAAGAACGTTATAGTTATAACATTGATTTGAAGCGTTTACATAATATAAAACTAGAATTAACGTTGTTAGATGGAATGATAGGTATGGATGAATTAAAATCTACAATAATAGATCAACTGTTATATTTTATTCAACGGTTAGATGTCAGTAGTAAAAGTGCAGACTTTAAACATACTGTTATTTATGGACCACCTGGAACAGGAAAAACAGAAATTGCAAAAATTATAGGGCGTATGTATTCCAAATTGGGAATATTGGAAAAGAATATATTTAAAAAGGTAACCCGTAGCGATCTTGTAGCTGGATATTTAGGTCAAACAGCAATGAAGACCACCAAGGTAATAGAAGAGTGCATGGGTGGTGTATTATTCATTGATGAAGCATATTCGTTAGCGGATACGGGTCAAGGTTCATCAGACAGTTATTCAAAAGAGTGTATTGATACACTATGTGAAGCATTAAGCGATCATAAAGAAAAATTAATGGTTATTATTGCAGGTTATAAGGAAGAATTAGACAATACATTTTTTCGTGTTAATAAAGGTATGAATTCACGCTTTATTTGGAGATTTAACATAGAATCCTACACTCCAATTGAGTTAAAACAAATATTTGAAAAACAAATGTCAGAACAAGAATGGGTTTGGGATGATTCAGAACAAATAGATGTAAAGTGGTTTGAATCAAAAAAAGAACAGTTTACATTTTATGGTAGAGATATGGAATCATTATTTACGTATGTAAAAGTAAACCATGGACGTCGTATTTATGGAAAAGATAATTCTGTAAAAAAACGAATTACTATGGATGATTTAGATAAGGGTTATAGTATGTATAAAAAAAATAAATGTAAAAAAGAAAAAAATATGGAACATTTACATATGATGTATATGTAATAAATCCGTTATAACAAAATAAAAAATATAGGATATAATAACAACATGAGTTCAGAAAAAAAGGTATTAAATGTAAATTTGTCAGATTTTTCTTTTGCCCCGAATAAAACTCAGAAGAAAAAACCAACGTCAAACAAAATAAAAATGAAACCTCCTAAAATGCCTACAAGGAATGAGACAATGCGGAAGCGAGCTCTATTGCGTATGATACGAGAACAACAGCAAAAAAATTATAATGAGATGTTTACCGAGAAAAAAGACCCCCCATCCTTAATTCAATCCAATCAAATAGAGAATAAAAAAGGGTTTAATAGTTCCTTTGAACAAGCAAAAGAATATTTAAATAGATTACAACCATCCCCCCGAACTTCTTTAAATACAACTTTGAAAAATCAACAACCAATACAACAATCTACTTCTGTAAATATTCCGCCTACTCCTGTTTCACAGGTAATCTCACAACCTGAATATGGGTGTTTAAAGAATGGTAATTTACCAACGTATCGAAACTGGTTAAATAAAACAAGCAGTCATAGAGAACCATTAACAATAAATAAAGATATCAATGACCAACAGTACAGTGCAGAAATACAACCCAAAGAATTGCCAAAATTACCAATACAGATTGAAGAAGAAAAATCAATATTACCTACTTATGAAGAACCTCAAAAAAAACAAACAAAATATAAACGACAAAAAAGGAGGGTAGTAAGAACGTATAAATTGGGTAGATCAAAATATTATTCGAAAATAGGAGTGCTGGTATCAAACAAAACAGTTAGAAGAAAAATAAGTGACCAGCAACAACAATTAAAATTAACCCCAATTACAGAGGTAAAACGATATTTAATAAAAAATGGATTTATAAAAGTAGGGTCAACAACACCAAATGATGTGTTAAGGAAGATGTTTGAATCAGCTTTAATGCTTTGTGGTGAAGTGAAGAATCATAATTCAGAGAATTTGCTATTTAATTATATGAATTCAGAAGAATGAACAAACGAATAAAATGGTAGCTACGGAAACAATAATTGGACCAGCGCATGCGTTCAAGACCTCCCGTCTGAATAACGACCGTAATAACACGATAATTTCACTGGTTGGCGAAGTAGGTCTGGTTGTAATATTTGTAGGAGAATAGGATGGTTCAATAGAATAATCAATTTCCTCATTAAATAACTCATCCAATGAATATCTGCTTTCTGTATCTTGGATAGTCTGTAAAGATGGTAGAACACTAACCACTGTTTGTTTAGGTTGTCTTATGTAAATTGCATTACCATTTGCGGTATAGTTAGATATAAGTACATTTTCGGATAAATCAATAAAATGACCGTATTCCATATTTGTTTCTTTGATATTAACAATAATGATAGTAAAATTATATTCAATTTTCTAAATCATAATAATTGTTTATAATAATTACAATGTATAATGTTCTAAAGTAAACATTATATTTTAGTCCCCTTCATATATAGTTTTACAATGTCTATAGTAGAACCTGTAATGTCTCAAGAACAAAAACAAGAAGTATTGGATTATGTCAATATGTATAGAGCAAAACATAATGCACCTGCCATTGAATATGATGATGAAATTGCAACGTTTTCACAAGGATGGGCCAAATATTTGACCCAAACAGGTCTTTTTCAACATAGCAATAACCGTGATTATGGTGAGAATTTGGCTTATTTTAAAGGATATGGAAATAATGTGATGGAATTAATTAAAAAAAGTATTGATTTGTGGTATGAGGAAATAAAATTATATGATTACAATAATCCTGGATTTTCATCAGAAACAGGACATTTTACCTGTTTAATATGGAAAGAACAAACTAAAATGGGTATAGGGTATGCATATAACCCAATAACTGATGTAGTGAATGTTTCTCAAAATGTAAGTCCTCCATGTAATTGGATGGGTAAATTTGAAGAAAATGTATTGCCTTTAAAAGAAGAAATCCCTGAACCTATTCCTGTGCCAATACCCGCACCTGAACCAACACCAGAACCTGTTCCTGTGCCAATACCCGCACCTGAACCAACACCAGAACCTGTTCCTGAACCAACACCAGAACCTGTTCCTGAACCAACAACAGAACCTGTTCCTGAACCAACACCTAGTCCTGAAGAAGAAAAAGAACAAATAATTAAATTGCTAGAGAATCTGATTCATTTGTTACGTTCTGGTTATAATCGTAGAGTATTGTTGGGAAATCTAGATATAATAATAAATGAATTGTTCTTGTCCGGACAAAAAGTGCCTGAAACACAAGCAAGTATGTTAAATAAATTATATTATGCAAAATATTTATTGGAATCAAGAATGTCACTTTATACAGTATTTGTAGTGATATCCAAAATATTAATGGAATTAAAAATGTCGCAAAAGTGAGTCCAAAATGATATAAATGTATTTTTGTTAACTAATTAATGACAAAAGAGGAGACCTCAGTTGCTGAATTATATTTTAATACCACTCTTATATACAAAGAGAAGTATGGAGAAAAAACCATTGTGTTTATGCAAGTAGGTGGTTTCTTTGAAATGTATGGGTACAAGGAAAAAGGAACTATAAAAGGAAGCAATATAGAAGAGGTTTCTGATTTAATAGGTTTCCGTGTTGTTGATAAAAAACAATCCTATAAAGATTGTCCTATTTATATGGCCGGAACCACTATTAGCACAATAGATAAGCATATTGTAACTTCTCTTGAGAATGGGTATACAGTGGTTACATTTGTAGAAGTAGAAATTCCCGGTTCAAAAAAAAAGAATCGAGTGTTAGATAATATATTTTCACCTGGAACGTATGTATCCAATGTATTACCAGAACAAGTGAATTTTTCAAATACTATTATGTGTATATGGATAGAAACTGTAAAAAAAATGATTAATGTACGAGACAACAAGCATTATATTTTAGTGTATGGTGGTGCTACTGTAAATGTTATCAGTGGAAAGACTACAATGGTTGAATATCAATTATCAATTGAGAATGACAAAAAAATAACTCCATCTATGTTTGATGAATTACATCGTTATTATACAGTGAATAACCCATCAGAATGTATTATCATTAGCAAAGAACCAATGGAATATCAACGTAAAATACTAGATATGATAGGGTGCGATATAGGAACAATTCATTATAAAGATCCAACTATTGAACCCATGTCTAAGAATTGTGAAAAACAAACCTTTCAAAAAGAACTATTACAACAATATTTTAATGTGAATACGTACGATGTATGTAGCGAATTTCGTGAAAATCAATTTGGAACACAAAGTTATTGTTATTTGTTGAATTTTATAAAAGAACATAATCCAAATCTGGTAAAGAAAATAGAATTACCTAACTTTCATACTATGAACAATCGTGTTGTATTAGCAAATCATACTTTATCACAGTTGAATATAGTAGAAGAGAAAGTGAATAATAGTAGTTCTTATGGTAAAAAATCTTCTGTTAAAAACTTCTTGAATACTTGTCAAACACCAATGGGAAAACGGAGTTTTAATACATTAATTACAAACCCAACAAATGATGTCAAATGGCTTACTCAAGAATATGAGATGATGGAACAAACCATTGAATATTACAATATGGATAGTATTGGAGAATTCAGAAAAAGTTTATTGAAAATTAAAGACGTCCAGAAGATGCTTCGTCAGTTGGTATTACGAAAGATGTCTCCAGATATCTTGTATGAATTGTATCAAAGTATGAAGGCTAGTATGCAAGTAATAGGATTGACTTCCAAGTTACAAACGGATGGTAATGTAAAATTTACAAAACAATTGTATAGTTATTTATGTAGTTCAATTGAAGGAGACCATACAAAAACAAGTGTAGAGTCCAAGATAAAGAAGGTGTGTGAATTTATAGATACACATTGTAAGATAGATAATTGTGCAGGTGTTATTAATTATAAAAATTTGTTTCTTCAACCTATAATTAATGAAGATGTTGATAAAGAATACAAAAAAGTATATGCGACATATAAGAAATATGATGATGAATTTATAAAAATATATAATTATTTGGAGAGAAGGTTAGAAAAAGAAGATTTATATCATAAAAAAACATATAATAATAATGGGTATATTAAAATAGAAAAAACAGAAAAAGCAGGTAGTTATTTAGAATTAACTAGTCTACGTGCTGATAAGTTGAAACAAGGAATGCAACGTCAAGAAAGCGAATATGAAAAGTCTCGACAACAGGATTCTGATAATAAAAATATGCGGAAACCTATAGTATTTGAAAAGGAAGTTAAATTCGTGAACACAACAAAAGACGGTAAAAATAAAAGAATAGAAATACCACGTTTGACAGAATTAAATAAACTGATGTTAGAATATGAGTTGGAATTACAACAAGAGACTCTTCGTGTATATAATAATATGTTGGAAGGGTTGGATGAGTATTATGATGTTATTAATGATATAGCAACCGTGATCACAAAATTTGATGTGTTAGTATCCAAAGTGTATAGTGCAAATAGTTATCATTATTGTAAACCAGAGATAAAAGAGTATGAAAATTCTTATGTTCATGCATACGATTTACGTCATGTATTGATAGAACATTTACAACAAGATGAGGTTTATGTGACCAATGATGTATGTATTGGAAAACCTATGACAAATGAACAAATGGAACAAGGGTTTCTTTTGTATGGAACTAATGCAGTGGGGAAAACAAGTTTGATTCGGGCATTAGGCATTGCTGTTATTATGGCTCAATGTGGAATGTATGTTCCTTGTTCCAATTTTGTATATAAACCATACGATGCTATTTATTCTCGCATTTTGGGAAATGATAATTTATTTCGAGGTCTATCTACATTTGCAGTGGAAATGTCTGAATTACGTGTCATATTAGATAACGCCGATAACAGTAGTTTGGTATTGGGTGATGAACTGTGTTCAGGAACGGAAATTCAATCTGCATTAAGTATATTTGTTTCTGGATTAGAAATATTATATAAACAACAATCTTCATTTATATTTGCAACTCATTACCATGAGATTACCAGTTTTGATGAAATAAAAAATATGGATAAATTGGGTATTAAGCACATGGAGGTGATATATGACAAAGAATTAGATGAATTAGTTTATGATCGAAAACTGAAAGAAGGATCAGGAACAAAAACTTATGGTTTGGAAGTATGTAAATCATTACATTTGAATAATCAATTTATGGAACGCGCCTATTTTCTTCGTAATAAGTATTTTATTGAAATGAACGGAGCATTGAACCATAAAACAAGTAAATATAATGCTCATAAAATAAGAGGTATGTGTGAATTATGTGGAGTAAATATGAGTACAGAAATACATCACATTCAGCATCAACAAGATGCAGATGAACACGGATATATTGGCAGTGTCCATAAAAATCATAAAGCAAATTTATTAGCACTATGTGAAGAATGTCATCAAAAACAACATCATGACGAAGAGGATAAGGTCGTTCGAAAGAAAAAAACATTATCAGGAAAAGTCGTAGTTACATAATATAATAACTTTTGTTGTTATCATATTACACCTTAGTTGGGTCATAAGAAGATGGAGATAAGGTTGATTTTTTCTCTTTCTTTTTGTAAGTAAATGTATAGTTCTTTTGAGGACGTAATTTACTGAGATATACACTTTCTACGTAGGTTGGTACTTTATTTTTAGATAGCAAATTATGTTTTGTAGGAGGGATGCGTTCCAATAGTAATGTAGGTGATTTAAGTTCCTTGGAATAATGAGGTTGATTTTGGACACGAAGACGAGGGAGTTCTTTTTGTTCTCCTTTGGATATAAATGGTATAGGAGATTTTGTTAACATAAGAGAAGCATATTCTTTTTCAATGGTTTCTTGTGTGGCATGATATTGTATATCGTATTTATCCATATTTCCTTTTGTTTGCTGTGTTGGTTTGTTATAAGAACCTGTTTTATATGCAGCGGCTATATCTTGAAAATCCTTTGATTGTAGTTTGGCTTTTGTTTGCTGTTTCCCTTGAGTTATTAATCTTTTTTGTGTAGTTTTTGAACTATTTTGTTTAATCATATTATCTACAATTTTATTAACTTCTTCTAATTTCATTTTAGGATATTTCTTTCGTAAATCATCTGTAAGTTTCTTTTTGAATTCTTTGTTTACTTCTTCTAATGTGGTCTCTTTTGTTGTCAAATCAATTCGTGATTGTTGTTTTTTTGTTCGTTCTTTCATTAATGTGTCGTATTTAATTCGATCATTAATAACAGTATTTATATCAACTACCATTTTATCCATATTAGGGTATTTTTGTTTTACATCTTTTCTTACTAATTGTAATGTTTCTATGTCAAATTCTGGACGAGATTTGTTTGTTGTATTTTGTCTCAATAAATGATGGTTTGTCCTTTCAATTGTATAGTCAACTATTTCTTGTTTTTTTTTCATTTCGCTAGTTGAGAACAATTCAACGCATCGAGAAGATTTACCGTTTTTAGAACAATCAATTGGAGTTATGAATAATGAAGATAATGCCATAATAAGAACTGTAATAATCACGACATAAGGAATTACATGTATCAATTTAGTTGTAAAACTAGAATCATTCGAAGTAGTATTTTTAAAAAACATTTGGTAGATAAATGCAACAATATATACTACTGTTTCCAGTATTGTTTTCAAAAGTGATAATAATCCATTTTTAACAGTATTCCATATAGATTCAGATGAAGTATTTGTATTAAAAAAATATTCTATAATATCGCTCCCAAATTTGGTATTTTTTACAATTAATAATATAATTAAAACTAGTCCAACCAACACATAAAATGTAATAGCAGCTGGATGTAATATGACTTCTTTTTCAATGTCCATCTGTATGATATATATTCATTACAAAATAAAAATTGATTAAAGGGATAATAATATCTAAATAGTATAAGAAAATGATTATCCCAATTAAGTGTTTTACCTGTGGAAATGTCCTTGCTGACAAATATAGATTTTATCAGATGGAGGTAAGAAAGCGTAAACTACAAAAAGGGCAATCTGTTGATACTGTTGTGTATTTAACCAAAAACAATATTGAAAAGACGATTGAGGGAAATGTGTTGGATGAGATTGGTCTATCAAACGTTTGTTGTCGGCGTCATATGTTGACACACGTAGATATTGAGTAAGTTATACAAAAAAAATATATTTATCTGTCATAAATTCTATTAGTTTGTATGTTTTGTTCATTAATTTTTTATCGAGAATCAGTGCCCCTTTTTTTAATTCTTGTTCTAGAGATTTATGAAAGGTGTTATTCGTTTCAAATATTTCATAATGAATGTTTGAGAACAAACGGATGTAATGTAAATAGTGAAATACATTGTTGTATTTTTTAGTGTCATTATGTTCACAATGATAATGACAACAATTATTTTTATGATTTATAAAACCAGTATTTTTTTTACCATAGGTATTACACTCATTACAATAATATACGATATGTTTGTATTCTATATTATATGCAAATTTACAATTACACATATAGAAGAGTTATACCTTTGTATTTATTACGTTTAGATTAGTGTAATTGATGATATACAACATGTAAGAATAAATATATGATAACTGTATATAGATATTTAGTATGGATAATAGAAGAGGTAAAAATACAAAAAGCACTATAAAAAAACATACCAAGAAAACAGTTAAGAAAACAGTTAAGAAAACAGTTAAGAAAACAGTTAAGAAAACAGTTAAGAAAACAGCAAAGCGAAAAATGAAGGGAGGAATGGCGCCAATCATGTATTCTTCTAGTGTTCTAGAAAAAGGGTTAGCAAAGGTAGTAAATTAAGTTAAAATTTATATCTTCCTATGATATAATGATAGGGTTAACAAAATTATGTCCTCCCGCAGAGTTTTATTTAGTAATTTCTATGATTGCGTTAGTAATGATGTCTTTTCAAAACATTGGAAATAAAGACATGTATTGTTTAGGTGAATACAGTTGTGTCGTTCCTAATACCATATCCATTTTCTTTATTAAATTAGTCTATATTTTGTTCTGGACTTGGTTATTGAATATTATTTGTAAAGGAGGTGCGTCCTGGTTATCGTGGGTGATTGCATTATTTCCTCTTATTTTATTCTTTACTTTGTTGTCTTTATTATTTGTCTCAAAAACCTTGGTATAACTAATATCTATTTTAATATTAGTTATAGATATGGATAAGTTACCTGCTTCGTTAATTATCAATCACATTATACCATATACATATTGTCCAAAGGACCCTATATTACACGACGATTTATTAACCTATTTATATTGTCGCAATGCATTGAAACATTCTTATATACACGAAAAAAATTATATTATAGCATATAATGATATCCTTAATTATCTTGGAATTAACGTATACAAAGACAATGTAATACAAATATCTTCCTTTTGTGAGTCTGTTTTACAACGAAATAATATGTTGAAACACTTTACGTTGGATAATTTACATAAGTATATTAAAACCCAGATTCTTAATGTTACACAAAACAACTGCTTTCGTAAACTTTCGTTCTTACTAGGATTAATGACTATAGAAGAGCGACGTGGATTGCTCAGAACTATAGCAAACGAAAAAACGTATTATATTGTATCACCAAATACAATTGTAAGTCTTCCTTTTTTGGGTATGATTTAAATTCTGTCAATAATACAGACATGAATAATACAAATAGATTAGATACTTTACCAATGGATGTATTAGTGAACCATGTATATCCATTTTCTTATCATTGTCAGTCATCAATCTTATTGACTGATATTCGCAATTTTGTAGAAACTTATAGCATAATAGAAAGGCTTTATTTGTTTGAATATAACGAAGTAACCTTATTTAATGATTTAATTAGTTTTGTAACAAGACGGTCTATTCGAATGACGAATGATAATAATAATCAATATGATAATATCTTAAGACGAAGTTATTCGTTGCGGACCCAAAGTGTAAGCCATTTTATGAAATATTATATGCGATTAATTAATAGTGGAAGTAATTATACACAAAAAAATAGACTTATATGGGGGTTGTTTACTCCAAGTGAGCGAGATAAGTTCATGCGAAGATATGTTTATTAGATTAGAATGTTGATTACAAAAATTGAATGTATTATTATTAATAAGTATAAAAATACATTATCATATTGTATAAGATGAACCCATCTTTGACAAACATTTTAGAAGAAGACAATGATACCCTTAAGTTTACATTAAGTGGTATCAACGTGAGTTTAGCCAACTCCATTCGTCGAACCATTTTGTCTGACATACCTGTTGTTTCTATTTACACTCAAACTTATAAGGATAATGAATGTAATATAGAGATTAATAATACCCGTCTTCATAATGAGATTTTAAAACAACGGTTGAGTTGTATTCCAATTCACAGTAAAAACTTGGAGGTATTGCCTGGAAACTATGTATTGGAAGTAGATAAGGAAAATAATAGTGACAGTGTTGTTTATGTGACTACGGAAGATTTCAAGATCAAAAACAAAAACAATGATAATTACTTAACTGAAGCAGAAACACGAAAGATCTTTCCACCTAACTCTAAAACAAACATGTTTATTGACTTTGCTAGATTACGCGCAAAGGTAAGTGATACTATTCCAGGTGAACGTATCAAACTAACCTCCGAGTTTTCAGTTCATAGTGCAAAAGAAGATAGTATGTATAACGTGGTAAGTAGATGTTCTTATGGAAATACAATTGATATGAAGAAAGTCAACAAGTTATGGGATGAAACAGAGAAAAAACTAAAAAATGAGGGTATGACTGAGAAAGAAGTGTCTTTTCAGAAGCGAAACTTTTATCTTTTAGATGCCCAGAAAAGTTATTTAGAGAACAGTTATGATTATGTTATTCAGACGATTGGTATTTATGACAATAGAGAGTTGCTATTGAAAGCATGTGAAATATTAAAAAGTAAATTTGAGTTGCTTGTAACTAACATTGAAAGTGGTATATTAACAATCACACCAAGTCTCGTAACAATGGAGAATAGTTTTGATATTATATTAGATGATGAAGATTATACCATCGGAAAAGTATTGGAGTATGTATTGTATGACAAATACTATGTAAATGAGAAGTCTGTTGTATTTTGTGGGTTTAAGAAATTTCATCCACACGATGATAACAGTAAGATCCGTCTAGCATTCAAAGAGAAGGTAGATAAGCAAATGATAGGTGAGTATTTACGTAAAGCATGTGTTGATATCATTGAGGTTTACAATAAGATTTACAATTTGATTAACTAAATAGTCGTTTAGACTAGTGTATAAGTAAATATAGTGTATTTTTATTGGGTAAGGAAGAAACGTGATATACACCATTTCATAAAATTGAAAGAATGGAACCATAATAACAGTTAACAATTATTATTATGGAGAAGCGTTTGAACAAGAAATTAGAACAGTATTTGACTACATTCAAGAATGATATTCGATTAAAAATAACCGAGTTGGATTTCTCTGAAACAGAAAAAATTAATGAATTGATGTCTCATATATTTGAGTATCAGCGTTTATCTTTTGATAAGGAAGACGTAAATAAACGTCAGCGTGTAAAAAATGTTATTCCTAACACTAATAGATGCAGCGCGATGATCGCAAATGGAGAACAATGTACACGACAAAGGAAGGACAATAATATGTATTGTGGAACACACGAGAAAGGACGCCCTCACGGAGTCGTAGGTAATGACATTCAAGAAGTAGTTCATAAAAAATGTCAAGTGGTAGCAACAGAAATAGACGGAATTATCCAGTATTTAGACACTCATGGTAATGTATACAAAACAGAGGATGTATTATCCGAGAAGGAAAATCCTTCTATAATAGGTAAGTATACTCTAGATAATAAAAACAAATATACTATCCAGTTTAACTAGGAAAATTTTCTGGTAATAGATTCTTGTATTGTAACTTCTCTATTATTTAATATAAAATCATTCATTTCAGTTGCTTGTAATTCATTTCCATCATAGTATTTTGATAATATGGATAATAAACTTTTTTTTGTTAATGGTTTTTTAACATTTTTAGAAGAGTAGCATAATTGTCCATCTTTTAAATCAAAACAGTCAATTTCATTGGATTTCATGATTTCCATTAACGATTGTGAGACTTCTTTTTTCTCTTTTTTTCTTCTGGTCACTTCTTTTTGAATATTTTTTATTTCATTGTCTAATTTTACCCATTTTCGAACACTTTCAATTAGGTTTTCTTTTGTTTCCATTTATATAAACAAGTTATATAATTTTATATTTTTTTTACAAATATAAAATCCAGTGATATATTAGTATAACAGAATTACAATGAACTTTATGAAAAACAGACGAAGAACCCGAATGCAAACTAACGCACAAATGGGACTACAATTCAATATGAAGAGACCTATTGCACCAACAACTATGAATACAACAACGTATACACAGAAAGTAGAACCAGTTCAGTCTTATCCTGTAGTTAAACAATTATGGGGAGAAGCTACTTGGTATTTTTTTCATACGATGGTTGAAAAGATTATGGAAGAATATTTTTTAGAATTAAGAGACCAGTTGGTAGAGATGATAAAAAACATCTGTTCTTATTTACCTTGTCCGGTTTGTGCAGAACATGCTACTAATTATATGCGCAATGTTTCATTCGCATCATTCCAAACAAAAGAAGATTTGAAAATATTCCTTTTTACTTTTCACAATGATGTAAATAAACGAACAGGAAAACCATTATTTCCATTGAACGAATTAGACGATAAATATAGAGCAGCAAATACATTGCGTGTATGTAATTATTTTTTAGCTAGATTTAGAGTGAAATCTAAAAATTTACAGATGCTTGCAACAGAAATGAATCGTGATATTATTTTGAGAAATATTCAACAATGGATTCAAGAGCATATTGATAAGTTCGTCCCTTAAATAAATAATAAACATTACTAAATAACTTTATTATTTACCTCCAACTAATACACCATTCTTATATACCTTACATTTAAATGTTTGCCGTGTAGGTCTGCTACAATGATTGCTGTTTTCAATGCCAGTGAAGTATAGTAAATTACTTGCTTTGAACCCATCTTTGATTATTTTACCCCACAACCATCCTGCTCCACCACCAATAACAATAGATAATAGTAAAGCAGACAGTGTATAACAATTCTTATTTAAATTCCAAATTGTATTGAAAAAGATTAGTGACGACAAGAAAAAGATAGTTGGTACATTTTTCGAAACAATATTGTATTCGTGCATAGCATATACTAAATAAAATAAGGTGAATGTAAGAAGATTGTTTCCTAGTGGAATACTTGAAAATTGTCTCATATTATTGATAGTAATGAAATCGCATATAGCAGGAGGTTCATTATCTTTCGGTCTAATCAGGTTTTCAAATAGATTTCCTGCAAAGATACACAACAATGCTGATAATAAGACACCCATTAAATAAACAATTCCACGGAAATCACTATTAAATATAGAAGAAAGGGAAAAGAAACAAATTAAAATGAATGGTGCTAAACGTAAAAATAAATAGGAGAATGCTACAATATTAAAATCCATGATTACTTATAATATTATAAGAAAATTACTATACAAAAATATGGTTAAATGTTTCTTGTATATGTTTTACGCATATAAATTGAATGTCTGTGATGGTCTCGTTTGATTCTCTCCATTTATTAAAGTCATCTTGATTACTATATGGATACAAAAATTTCTTTATTCCCGCCTTTATACCTCCATTTATTTTTAAACCGAGACCACCTATCGTTGTAATTTGTCCTTGTAGATTAATCTCTCCTGTAATTGCAACATCATTCCGTATTTGTTTGCTATTAAACAAGCTAAAAATAGCAAGAGTAATTGCAGCACCAGCAGATGGTCCGTCTTTTGAAATTGCTCCTTCAGGACAGTGAATATGTAAACCCGGACTTTTTGTTGTTTGGAACTTTTTAATAAGGGTTTGTTTTCTGTCATTTGGTGTTAGATCCCATGCTAATGTCTTTGCTACATTCATACTTTCCTTCATGACATTACCTTGTAAACCAGTTAGTAATAAGTCAAGAAAGGTGTTAGTCGGAAAATACATTGTTTGAATAGGAATGATTCCTCCTTGTCCAAGGGAATTTGCCCATAGTCCATTAATAACTCCTATTTCATGATTTTCATGTATTACTTTTGGCACTACCTTAGTATAATGTTTTAAGTAATTATCAATGATTTCATTTGTTAGATGAATAGGGATTTGAATATCTTCGTTATTATGTAATATTTGTAGGTTAATTTCACCATAAAGATCAAATAATACTTCTTTTAATTTTCGAACACCTGGCTCACAAGTGTATTTGTCAATAATATAGGAAGTTACTTCATCATTCAATACAACAATATCTTCAAAACCCATTTTATCATTTATTTCAGGAAGAATATATTTGTTGACAATGACTAATTTCTCATCTAATGTTAGATTTTCAAAGGTAATACGATGTATTCTATCTAATAATATGCGGTCAATTTGTTCAGGATCGTTGTAGGAGAAAATAAATAAGGCTTTTGACAAATCAATATCTATTCCACTGAAATATTTATCTTGAAAACTGTCATTTTGTGTGGAGTCTATTAAGTGAGTAAAAATACCAATAATTTCTTTTCCTTGTTCTGTTTTACTTATTTTATCTAATTCATCTACGTAAATAATAGGGTTCATACATTTGGAATCCATTAATATATCTACAATACGCCCCCAAGTGGAATTATGGTAAGTGTAACTATGTCCTTCTAAGGTTGACCCATTACAAGAACCACCAACGGAAATAAATGCAAACGGTCTTTTCTCGCTATTTTCATTAATTAAACATTCAGCAATTCCTTTTTTGGCAAGACTTGTTTTACCTATACCAGGAGAACCCTCAAAACCAAAACAATATCCAGATTGTTCTCCATTTATCCATTGCCCTATTATTTTCATAATTTGATTCTTAGCGTGACTGTGTCCGTGTATTGATTTATCCATTACTTGTTTAATACTTTCCATTTCTGTATTTACATTGTTAATATCTTGATTAATACCATTAATATTAGTAATTGTGCTATGTATTTTATTTTTTACAGAAGGTAGAATATAATCGTAAATTTTATATTTATTATTTCCAATATTGGATTGTTTCAAAAAATTTACAATCGTTTGTATCAAATTCTTTTTTGTTTTCTTGATATTGGATAATGTTATATTTTGTTTGGTTTGTTTATTTTCTTTACAATAAGATTGAATAAATCGAATACAATTATTTAAGTATTTTGTGGTATGGTTATTGATTTCGTTAGGAGTGATATTAATTAATACATTATCAATACTTGTAATTAGTTGTTTATTATACGATATTATTTCAGTACATGTAAATTTTTTCTTGGGTGGGATAGTAGTGATTGGTAAATATTCTCCAATTGTTGTTTTCATTTCATTGAAACGACTATTAATTGCTGTCATTCTTTTAAGCAATGGCTCTTCTCTGTAAATTCCAAAAGGAATTTTAAGTAATCCTTCCAAATATTGTCTAGTTTTTAATGTCATTTCATCAGGTTTTCCTTTGATTTCTTTTAATTTTAAAATCGCTTTTTCTTTTATTTGGTCATTTGTTTTCATGACATATATTTGTTGTTCCAGTGAAATTTGTGTTGTTTCATATTTTTTTAACATGTCGTTATTATTTTTTGCTGATAATTTTCCAATATCTTTTACCATATTTTTAATTTTCCAAGGGAACTGAAAATAAATTACTTGTTCGCTATTTTCTTCTAATTGTAATAATTCATATAATAAATAACTAATATATTGGATTTCATTATCTTGTGAATAAGTAAATAAATTCATTAATATATTGCGTTTGGTAAATACATCCGCATCCATGAACCGTTTAATAGTAGCATCTAATTTACATTGTTTAACATTATTCACTTCGTTTATTACACCGAACATACGTTTATAAAAATCATTTTTGCTATGGATCAATATATCTTTTATCATAGCATTATTTAATAGTTCATGTATAATGGCATTCTGAGGTTTATTCTTAGAAGTGCACAATTGTTGTATTTCATTTACACGCAAAGATACATATTTGTTGTTAATTATATTATGTGGAATATAGTCTAATAATCCGTATACAACAAGCGTTTTTTTGTTTTTTTCATTTTGAAATACGCAACGAATTCCCTGTATTTTTGTTAATACATTTTCTGTATCTATTTCCATATCGAAACATTCCAGATTGGATGATTCTTCTATTATAAGTTGTTCATCGGAAATTTTATTACAACAATAATTCTTTATTTTGTTATATACATGTTTTGGTTTCCAATGAATTATTTTATATCCTGTTGGATGTATATGTTGTTTTATTAATGTATGTTTTTCATTTAAAATTTCATCCTTGTATTCTATATTTGTCCATTCAGAACCAAATACGATAAATAACAAGTCGTCAATATATTTTGTTCCAAATCCGCATATAATCATGGATAATTTATCTATAATAGTTTGTATGGTATTTATAATTTCTTCGTTGCTCTGTGTACTTGTTTCGATAGTTGTATTGATATTTTCACAGGAAATAAAAAGTTTTTGTAACACAGATATTGCTATTTCTGTATCATTGTCACTAAATATTTTGCTAGTATTGTGTTTTTGTATAGAAATAATTGTGTTTTTGATAATAGTTTGGAGATATGAAAGTTTATTTGCAACAAAAGAAAAAAAATTAGTTTGTTGATTATCCATACATATAGTCAATAATATAACAATAGAAATAATATAAACAGTATGTCTCTTATTTATTAGTGTAGTCAATGGGTATTCCAAGTTACTTTTCGTATATTATTAAGAATTATGCAAATATTATACGAAGTTTAATATCTTTCAAAAGGAAAAATCAAACATTTACCCATTTGTATATGGATTGTAATTCAATTATTTATGACAGTTATTATGAAATAGAAAAGAAAAATAAGGAGTTGTCTCTAGATAAGGAAGAACTAGAGAAGGAATTGATTGCAAATGTAATTACAAAAATAGAAGAATATGTTCATTATATCTGTCCTTCAACTTGTCTGTTTATAGCTTTTGATGGGGTTGCACCTTTTGCGAAAATGCAACAACAACGAACTCGGCGATATAAATCTTCTTTTATGTCGAATGTTTCTTTTGATGGTAATAATTCCCCTTCTTTGTGGAATAGATCTGCTATTACCCCCGGAACATTGTTCATGGACAAGTTATGTAATGCGGTTAATTATGCATTTCTACATAGTGAACAAAAATATAATATAGAAAAGGTTATTGTTTCCTGTTCAGACGAACAAGGAGAAGGAGAACAGAAGTTATTTAAACATGTTAGAGAGAATGTAATTAATAAGGATACTCTTGCAGTGTATGGTTTAGATTCTGATTTGATTATGTTGTCTATCTTTCATTTGAAATATACTAACCATATTTTTATATTTCGTGAAGCTCCTGAATTCTTGAAGAGTTCCATACCTATAGATACAAAAGATAATGAACCATATTTTGTAGATATTAATGTATTAAATTTGGGATTGTTACAGCATATGGGGTGTAAATATAATACGAATCATCGAATTCACGATTATGTGTTTTTGTGTTTTCTATTAGGTAATGATTTTCTGCCACATTTTCCAAGTATGAATATTCGTACCCATGGTATTGATACATTATTGGAGATTTATAGACAACACTTAGGTAAAAGTCCAGATAAATATTTTATTGATCCCGAAACGAGTAAAATTCAATGGGGAAATGTGAATAGTTTTTTAAAAGAGGTTGCAAAGTCGGAGCATCAATATTTGATGGAAGAATATAGTGTCCGAGATAAATACGACCATTATAAATTTGCAGAAAATACGATAGAAGAAAAAGAAAAAGCATTTCAAAACACTCCTATTTTGTATCGCAAAGAAGAAAAATATATTTGTCCCTCTGAAATGGGATGGGAAAATAGATATTACAAAGCAATTTTTGGAGAAGAACGAACATCCAAATTGTTAAAACCACTATGTAATAACTATATGGAAGGACTAGAATGGGTGTATTTGTATTATACTCATGATTGTCCCGATTGGAAGTGGAAATATAATTATCATTATCCTCCCTTGTTTGTAGACCTTGTAAAATATATGCCACATTTCCAAACACAGTTTATTACACCTAAGTATGAACCTGAGGAACAGATTGCATTTTCTCCTTATACCCAACTGTCTTATGTTCTTCCACGAGATAATTTAGATTTGATCCCTAACAATAAAAAGGAGTGGTTGTTGAAAAACTATGCAAAATATTACCCTTTAGAATATGGATTTATGTGGGCATATTGTAGGTATTTTTGGGAGGCACATCCATTGTTACCTGATATGACTTTACATATAATGGAGGAAATAGATAATCATATGAGAAGCGAATAATATGTTTTAATTATTATGAAATCAATAAAATAGTAAGATAATGTAGATGTATGATACATTACCTTATGAAATAGTTCGTCATATATTTCAATACGTAGATGATATTGAATTGCGTATGGAACATAATATTATATTACCTTTACCTTCCTATCAAATAACAAGATTGTCAAATTTGTATAGACATCCCTTAATGATCATGGAAAATGGATTGTTAATACGTAATTTACCTAATATGATGGATAGTTATGAAAGAATTCAAAATAATATTGATGATGATTGTATTCAAATAGGAATTGATATTATGGACGATTTTGTTTATTATATATATCGCATTTATATATTTAAACAGTCTGATTCTCCGTTACATCAACCATTACAGGGGTCTTGTGTTAAATTAGATGTTTTTTGCTGGCATCAAATAGAGTTTGATTATATTATGTATTGACAAGGGGTTTATTGCAATATTGCTGATTACTTTTATATTTGTATAATACAAGTAAATGTTATTTGATTATCTTGTAAAACCATATTTTGAACAACATAAGTATGTTATATTTGGATATCTTCTATTAATAATAGTATCTATTCCTTTAGAAGCAGTGGTTTTACCTCATGTTTATGGAAAAATGTTTAATTCTATTAAATCGTCTAATTTAGGAAGTAATATTTGGAATTTTACCGATAATATTAATAAAGAAAATTTTGCTGGAACAAGTATATTGTTGTTTGGTGTATGGGTTCTTATCATTGGATCTTCTGTAACTAAACATTTTTTCGAATCCTTCCTTGTGCCCGAGTATATGAAATATTCGCGTGATATCATTTACGAAAAAACTATTGAAGCTTATTCATCTGACTTTAGAGATATGAAAACTGGTGAATATTTATCTAGGGTATTGGAATTAACACGTAATTTCAAAGATTTGTTTCAATACATTTTATCTCGTGCTTTTCCTGAATTAATGATTTGTTTATTTATTGTTGGATATTTCTTATTTAATCAGACACATTTGGGTTTGCTATGTGTTTCTTGTATATCATTATCTATAATTATTCATTGGTTTGGTGGTCGTTATTTGATAAATAAGGTAAAAGAAAAAGAACAATATTATGATGGCGTTGTTGGAGAGAATTTACAAGATAGTTTGGATAATCTAATGAACATTTATATAAATAATGAAGTGAAAGCTCAGATTAAGAAGAATGAAATGTTAGAGGAAAATAACAATAAAAATATGAAACATATTATGACTGTTCAGAATAGTGTTATTGGAATTACACAATTTATAAATACATTCTGTTATGGTTTCTCTTTGTTATTAATATATTATTTATTAAAGTCCAAGAAGATAACCATAAAAGAAGCAATTGTGTATATCCTTATTATGGGTCAATTAGTGAGTTATTTATATCCTGCAAATTCTGGGTTTGTTCATAATGTCATTTATAAATTAGGTATTATTGAAGCATCACGAGAACATCTAGAAGGACTATTATCTGTGGATACTAACAAGAAGAATATTGACTGTATTAATAAAGGGTGTGTTGAATTTAAAAATGTAGGATTTTCCTATAACAAAGACTCCAAAGAATCATTGTTTACAGATTTATCCCTTAAACTAGACTCTGAAAAGAAATATGGAATGGTTGGTAGGTCAGGTTCTGGAAAAAGTACATTGATGAAGATGTTGGTAGGGTTATATCCAGTAGATAAAGGTGAAATTAGTATAGATGGTACAAACATTAAAACAATTAAACCTGAATATTTGCGAGAACGAGTAAATTACGTTAATCAACGAACAGGTTTATTTAATGAACCAATCGTTGAAAATATGTTGTATGGTAATGAAAAAGTATCCAAAACAGAACTATTAAAGAAGTTGGAAGAGTATAAGTTATTAGATGTATTCTCGGATTTACCTGATGGTATTAATGCATCTGCTGGAGTCCATGGGAATAATTTATCAGGCGGAATGCAGAAAATAACAATGTTAATGCGTGGTATTTTGAAACCTTGTAAGATTTTAATATTAGATGAACCACTTGCTGGATTGGACCAACATACACGAGTTAAGGTAATTGATATGATAAATATAGAATCAAAAGGAAAAACATTGGTCATTATAACACACGATAAGGAAATTCTACCGCATATGGATGAAATAATAAATATAAATAAATTGTAATTAAAATAATATAAAGTAGTTTCCATTATTATTAATGGGGCTCTTTTAGCTCAGTGGTAGAGCACTTGTTTAGTAAGCAAGAGGCCGGGAGTTCGAATCTCCCAGAGAGCTATTAAATATAACAATATATAAGTATCAAATATTGTTATATAAGAAAATTAAAATAAGAAGAGAGAGAGAGAGAGTGAGTGTGGAAAATTGAAAAAAATTCTGTGAGTATGAGTTAGTAGTATGAGTCAAGAGTAAACTAGAATAAAGTATGTGTTCATCGATCCGTCAAGCATTGGAAATCGTGTTTGAGGTGGAAAAT
>Ga0181572_10000349_pt1 | contig 32841 bp, 30 predicted proteins | sample 101ome_26_FD_133004 | JGI IMG/M metagenome (GOLD analysis project Ga0181572, IMG submission 133004) | Coastal salt marsh microbial communities from the Groves Creek Marsh, Skidaway Island, Georgia - 101408AT metaG (megahit assembly) | ecosystem: Environmental > Aquatic > Marine > Intertidal... | reverse complement strand
TGCCCACTAGAGGGGATAGAAAAGGAAAAATGGCCGGATGAGCTGCTTTTTATCCCTCAAGAACGGGCTTAATCAAGGGCTCTTAGCCCCACACAAAGCATGCGTGATACCTCCTTATGACCGATAATAATTGTTTTTTTCCCTTTGAATCCTTGGACAAGCGAGATATAAATCTTCTGTCTCTGCGAGTGTAGAGACAGCGGGTTTTGGTGTGATTATCCCGTGTGTACACCAAGACCCGCTTTTTTGTGCCCACGTCTTGTCGCGGAGCATGCATTCAAAAATGCTCCCGAAATCCAGATTAAGACGGGTTTCCTACCTTGATGGAGGGTGTTTGAGGATGATTCCCTTCATGAATTTGAGCTCACAGGCTCACATTGCCTATCAGGCATCCATGATGCGATGAATGCTGTTGAACCATCCATCATGCAGTTGGCCCACCGACCATCGATAGCTCTTGTCCTGAACCTGGATGCTTAGATGGTCGCCCCCGGTAGTCCCAATGACCTGCGCGGGAATCCCTAGGATCTTGGCTTGTTCCAGGCATTTGCCCTGAAAGGCCTGTGGAACCGTAAGGATGATTCTACCTTGGCTTTCGCCAAAGAGAAGGCTGTCAAGCCGAAGGCCCTCTTGTCCCATCAAGTTGATGGTAGCCCCAATTAGATGGGGGTCATGCCGGGCTTTTTCCCCAGAAATACAGCACTCGGCCAGAGCCACTGCCAGCCCCCCTTCGCTGCAATCGTGAGCACTTTTGACAATACCCTGAGCGATCCATCCACGGAGGGCACCGTGAAGTGATTTTTCTCGATCGAGGTGGCAGCGTGGTGGCAAACCCGTTTTGAGTCCGTGTTTGAGCTTGAGGTAGGCAGAGCCCCCAAGGCCCTGACATGCATCCTGGGCGTCCACGGCTTCTCCTAGCAGGATGATCACATCTTCAGCATCCTTGAACCATTGCGTGGTAATGTGCTCTGGTTTTTCAATCAGGCCCACCATGGCCACTGTTGGCGTCGGGTCAATGGCCCCTCTGGGATTCTGATTGTAGAGGCTTACGTTGCCACCCGTCACCGGGGCTTCGAAATGAGTGCAGGCATCGGCGAGGCCTCTGACCGCCTCCTTGAGTTGCCAGAAGAGTTCCGGATGATGTGGGTTGCCAAAGTTGAGATTATCAGTGGTGCCTAGGGGAACTGCCCCTGAGCAGGCTAAGTTCCGGGCCGCCTCGACCACGGCGCTCTTGCCGCCTTCGTAGGGATCCAAGTAGACGTAGGAACCATTCCCGTCCACGGACATGGCAAGGAATTTCTCTGGCACTTCGGCATGTCGGTTGGGCGCATCTTCGGGAAGATCGGGTAGACTGTCCTTTTTAATGCGAATGACCGCAGCATCCGAACCGGGTTTGACGACCGTACCGTTGCGGACGGTGTAGTCATATTGTCTGAAAACCCAATTCTTCGAGGCGATGGAAGGGGACTGAAGCAGTGCCATCAGGTCGGATTCTGGATCCTGAGTGTCATGGATTTGATCAGGGCGCCACTGCCTGGTTGTTTCCAGATAGGCCGGTTGGACGGCTTCCCTGTGGTAAATAGGCGCCTCATCGGCGAGCTTGGCTGCCGGTAGGTCTGCTACGGTGATCCCATGGTTTCTGACAATCATGCGTCCATGGTCGGCGACCATACCAATCTCTGACCATGGTAAATCCCATTTGTCGAAGATACGCTTGACCTCATCCTCACGCCCCTTGTGCACGATAATCAGCATACGTTCCTGAGATTCGCTGAGCATGATCTCGTAAGGAGTCATGTCAGGAGCCCTCTGTGGAACCTTGTTCAGTTCGATTTCAATGCCTGTGCCGCCTCTTGCTGCGGTTTCACAAGTCGAACAGGTCAGCCCTGCTGCACCCATGTCCTGAATGCCGGCAACCGCGCCTGTTGCTAGGAGCTCAAGGCAAGCTTCCATGCAGAGCTTCTCCATAAATGGGTCGCCTACCTGCACCGCACCCCTTTGTTGACTGGCTGATTCTTCGGTTAAATCCTGTGAGGCGAAAGCGGCGCCAGCCAGACCGTCTCGGCCAGTTGCCGGACCGACATAAAACACCGGGTTGCCAATACCTTTGGCTGCTCCGCGTGCAATCTGCTCGTGCCGAAGAACCCCAAGGCAGAAGGCATTGACCAATGGGTTGCCTTCGTAGGATTCATCAAAAAAGACCTCGCCAGCTACTGTGGGAATACCGAAGCAATTGCCATAATGACCGATTCCTGCCACCACGCCTCGAAAGAGGCGCCGGACCTCTGCTGAGTCCAGGTTACCAAATCTCAGGGAATTGATGGCGCATACAGGCCTGGCTCCCATCGTGAAGATGTCACGGATGATCCCACCCACACCCGTAGCAGCTCCTTGAAAGGGTTCCACGGCGCTGGGATGATTGTGAGATTCAATCTTGAAAGCCACAGCCAGGCCATCGCCGATGTCAATGACTCCCGCATTTTCCTCGCCAGCGGGGACCAATACCCTCGGTGTCCGAGTGGGGAATCCCTTCAGCAAGGGGCGGGTATTCTTATATGAGCAGTGCTCACTCCACATGACGGAGAAGATGCCCAATTCAGTCAGATTGGGTTCCCTGCCCAATTGTTCAAGAATGAGCTGGTATTCCTCAGGAGTTAAGTTGTGCTGTTGGATCAGTGCTGGTGTGATCGGGGATTCAGGCATGGTTTGTCAGAGACTTTTTGAAGGCGCAATGGCAGTTAGGTTTCGATGTGTCATGCGGGTTCCTGTTCCATCGAAGATGAAACCTTCAGCTGGATTGAGTGAGATGATCCACGATGCCACTGAAAAGACGTTGGCCATCCTGGCTTCCAATCAGATTCTGGCAGGCACGCTCCGGGTGGGGCATTAGGCCTGCCACATTGCCATGCTTGGAACAGATTCCGGCAATATGTTCGACTGATCCATTCGGGTTGGCATGGTCCTCGAGAGCTCCATCGGCTGTTGCGTATTGCCACAGAATCTGGCGATTAGCTTTCATCTCCTGAAGCGTTTCCTGATCTGCGAAGTAACAGCCTTCTCCATGGGCTATGGGCACGCGCAAGAGAGTTCCTTCTGGGGTTTGGCTGGTGAAGGGGGACTGGTCATGAACCACCCTTAGGTGGACAAATTCGGAGCGAAACTGTAGGGAGCGATTGCGAATCAATGCACCCGGCAATAGGCCCGCTTCACAGAGGATTTGAAAACCATTGCAAATACCCAAAACCAGCCCTCCATTCTCTGCAAAATCCGCTACGGCTTTCATGACAGGACTCAATCGTGCGATAGCACCGGCTCGAAGGTAATCTCCATAGGAAAAACCACCTGGCACGAGGATGGCATCCAGGTTGCCTAGCTGAGTTTCCTTGTGCCAGAGGTATCCTGCACGGTGGCCCATGGTCTCAACGGCGTGAATGCAATCCTGGTCGCTATTGGAACCAGGGAATTGGACAACACCAAATTGGAGTTGTTTGCTGGATGATTTGTGCGAGGGCGAGTCGTTGGAGACTTGGAGCGTATCAGTCATGAGCAGCGTTTTTAGAGGCGTTGGTCAGAGTGAGTGAGGGCAGGGCAAACTAGCCCTCGGCATTCTCTTCCCATTCGATGCGATAATCCTCAATGACAGGGTTGGATAGGAATCGCTCGCAGGCTTCTTCAATCTGGCTGGTGCAGGGTTCATTGCCCGCGAGTTCCAGCTCCAGGTATCGACCCACATGAGCGGTTTGGACGCCCTCATAACCCATATGCTCAAGCGCGTTGAGGACGGCCTGTCCCTGAGGGTCCAATACGGCTTTTTTTGGGGTAATGATGATCTTTGCTTTCATAGAGTGATAGGTTCAGGTCCTTGAAAATAGAATGGAGTAGCCTCCTTGATGCCAATCCTTTAGCCAGGTTGTTCCTAAAAAAGTTTCAACGTGGCTAGGCCATGCTTGAGAGCAACTGCCTGTTGCCGGGTCACAGATCACCTTTGCTCAAAGGGTCATGTTAGAGAGGGGCTCAGGATTCGTCAGCCGCGTTTGTTTCTTCGGCTTCGATTCCCTCCTGAAACTCTTCATCCACATCACCTTCATCACTGGCAAGGGCTTCTTCGGAAAGATGCTTGAGATGCTTGTCGAACTGGCGTTTTTGCTGGTGTTTGGGAAGAGGGGAAAGGGTCATGGTGATGCGCTTGCCCCGCAGGTTGGGGGAAAGATCCACTTTTCCCATGGTTCCCAGGTTGTCGCACACCTTTTTCATTAAATCGAATCCGAGGTCTTTGTGTGCATTCTCCCGTCCTCGAAACCTTAGCTGCACAACGAGTTTGTCTCCTTGGGCTAGGAAACGCTCAGCTCTGGCAAGTTTGATGCCATAGTCATGTTCGTCGATAGCAATCCTAAGCTGAATCTCTTTGGTTTTTTGTTTGTGAGATTCTGAAGCCTTTTTCTTTTTGGATTGCTCGTATTTGTATTTGCCATACTCGATGATACGGCAAACAGGAGGCTTTGCATTTTCTGCTATTTCAACAAGATCCATCCCTGCGCTTTGCGCAAGCTTGATGGCTTCTTTGGTGTCCATTACCACGTTCTTTTCGCCATGGATGACGCGCACCTCGCGTGCACGTATACGATGGTTCACGCGGGTCGTGTCTCGTGGTGGACGTCTGAAAAATCTCTTTTTACCTTTTATAGCCAGCTCCTGATTAGTGTCGACTTGAGATCATACGATCTAGAGACATTTTTTCTCAAATAATCTTAACGGCTTCAAGCTTTATTGGTTCGCCAACAGCCAGGCACTCACAAAGAGCAGCAGCATGATCAGGGAGATGAGAAATTTTCCCAATGATCCTGCCAACATCCCCATCAAAGCCCCTGCACCAGCCTTGGCGGCACTCTGTGGCGAACGCCCACCAAGCCATTCCAGCGCCACCGCCCCGATCAACGGACCGAGTAGGATGCCTGGCACCCCAAAAAACAATCCCAACATGCCACCTACAATGGCTCCGACCACACCTTTACTTGAGGCTCCAAGCTTCCTGGCTCCCACTGCCGTTGCCAAATATTCAAGCAGTAGGGAGATGACCACGAGGATTCCCATGGTCAGCAAGATGATCCCGTTTACGCCTTGCTCTTTCATCCAAATGCGATGAAGGAGAGCCGCAAGAAAGACCAAGGGGGTGCTAGGCAGGGCAGGAATCAAGCTGCCCAGGCAGCCGGCGATCATCATGATCAGGGCCATGATCAAGGCTATCCAGGCTTCTAAAGTCATCTGATAGATGGGCTTTTGCGTTGTGAGTCACTCGTTTCTTTGGCCGCATCACGACACGCCTCAGCGGGGCGTGATCCTATCATAGTGATCTTACCGGGCGAGGCTTGGTGTATGCCTGTGGTATGGGATCCCACCAAGGTTGGGGTGGCTTTCAGGCTCAGGAGCGGCCGCGCATGCGCATGGCAAAGTCCCTTCGGATTTTTTCTCGCATGCCTGAATCGTAATAATCCACCGGGTTGTAGTCATCGGTGATGATGACGCCGTTTTCGGGCACAATGGTCGCCTTGTTCTTCCAGGCGGTTTCGACAAATGGCCTGACCTTGGGGTGCACGCTAGCAAGGCTCATGGATTGGTGAACTTCCAGCGAATCCGATGGAGAGGCGACAAAAAACACATTGCCCCGCGTTCCGTCGTGAATAGCAACTGAACCAAACACTGTCGCCAGGGTTTTGCCCAGTGAGGCCATGAAAAAATCTTCACCTTGACCGAAATGACCAAAGGCATTGATGACCAGAATGGATTCATCCTTCATACAGCGACGCATGCTCTCAAAGCATTCCTGACTCATAAGATGCGAAGGGGAACTGTCTCCCAGAAAAGCGTCTAGAATCACGACATCATAGGTCTTATCACAGGCATTGAGATAATGCCTTCCATCACCGAGGCTCAGGTTAAACTGGCTTGTATCCATGCCAAAAAACCTCTCTCCGACTTCTACCACGCCGGGGTTGATTTCGACCACATCCACCTCAGCTCCCTCTTGGGCCAGCTGCATGGGGACAACCCCCACCCCTAGACCGATACAAAGAATATCTTCAGGGTTGGCATGGTAAGCGTGGGCCAGACCGTGAAGCATGTAGGTGAAGACTGTCAGGCTCTGGTTGGCTTGAGGGTCATAAATGTTCTGAGTCAGGTAATCGTTGAGGTAATAGCGAACGTCGCCCGATGGGGAGTCCACGACTTGCATCAGTCCGAAATTGGAGTTTTTCTGAAAGAGACTTTTACCAATAGCTGGCAGGCGACGCTTTTCAGTGCCCATCGCCGCTAGAGCCATTCCCAAGCCTCCTATCATCAGGAAAGGGAAGATACCACTGCGCAGCGAGGATCGGTTCAAGACGAAAAAAACCGCTGATAGCATTAGTTCGATCACGACCATGAGCATCATAGTTGTGCTGTTGGGTGCCAAGGGGATCAACACATAGCTGATCAGCAAGGTGCCCACCACGCTTCCCAGTGTACTGATGGCAGATAAACGGCCTACCTGCACTCCCAGGTTATGGGCTTCCACATGGGTTACCCGAATGAGGAAAGGGACCGTCACAGCCAGCAATGTTAGGGGAACGAAAAACAGGAAAAGGGCCATCATGACTGATCCCAGAGCGAGTTTGAAACCCAGGAAAAAATAAGCCACCGGCTCAAGCACCAGGGTCGCGAGGGCTAGGTAGCAGGCAGCAACACTCATACAGGTATAGAGGCCTGACAAATTGGGTTTCCGATCGGCAAGCCAGCCTCCAAAGTAGTAGCCGCATGCCAGAGAGAGCAGGGTGGCTGCGATTTGCGCGGTCCACACGAAATGAGAGGTCCCAAAAAAAGGAGACAGCATCTTGGCGCCCAGTATTTCAATGACCAGGATGACACCGCCGTTGATGGCGGCGGTCAGATAGAGGAAGCGCCCCATGGCGGAAGATTGCCTTCCCGAGGCTGTCTGCGATGATGGAACACTCACGTTGTCGTTCTAAGGTCAACGGTTTGTAAAATCAAGCTACCCTTGCCAATGAGGCCTTAGCTGATTGAGCAGGCAACCTTGTACCTGCCGGAATAAGCTTGAAGCAAGGAAGCCGAGTGGTGTTATTGGCTTGAATGCATTCCCGGCGCCTCATCGATCGATTCGGTCAGATGGTTCAGAGGCTGACAATTCATTTGGACAAGCGTTTGTCTATTGATGTGCAGTCGTTGCGGCTCTTTCGGTGCGCACTGGGCCTGACACTGGCCCTGCAGTTTGCTGGCTACCTCACCGAAGCGCAGGCTCTTCTCTCTGATGAAGGGGTTCTGCCGATCGAGAGCTGGAAGAAGCTCCCACATGCCAACTGGCCATGGGTGAGCTCATTGCTGGCACTCTCTGGATCTACTTTGTGGTCGGAGTTTTGCCTGATGCTAGGAATACTACTCGCCCTACTTTTAGCCATCGGTTACCGGGTGCGGTGGGTTTCGCTTTCATTGCTTGTCTTGCTTCATTCAGTGCAGGCGCGAAACCCTTGGGTATTGTACGCGGCGGACAAGCTCCTATTCCTGTTGCTCCTATGGTATAGCCTCCTGGTTGCCTCGCTGGGACGCCAAGGGGCTAGTGGATCTGTTATCCGTCATTTGGCTGGCTGGGGCCTTCGACTTCAGGTTTGTGTCATGTATCTCTTCTCCGTGCTCCGCAAGACGGGCCATACTTGGGAAGAGGGCACAGCGGTGCGCTACGTGCTGGAAATCGATCAATTCTCTCGCCCCGAGGCCAGCTGGTTACTCGATCTCCCGCCCAATTACCTGCAGATCATGACTTGGTCGACCCTGACCCTTGAGTGCCTGGCCCCCTTCATGCTGCTTTCAATCTCGATTCGATGGAGGTGCTTGGGCTTGTTCAGTCTTTGTATGCTTCAACTTGGCTTTTGGTTCACCATGGATCTTGGATGGTTTCCCTGGATATCCACCCTAGCCCTCATCCCCCACCTGCCTGCCAGGTTGACCGGCAAGCCCGATCGGGCCAGCTTCTTGGAACCCTTCAGATTCTCACACTGGGACAGGCTGGCAGGCTGGCTGCTGGTTGGCATGCTTGGATGGAACCTTGCTATGAATCACACCTACCCAGATACCCTCAAGTCAAGGTTGCCAGCCTGGATAGGGCAAAGCATAGCCCTGCTGAGGCTGGATCAATATTGGGGGATGTTTGCGCCAAATCCGATGGTCCATGATGGCTGGTTTGTGATGCTGGCCACTTATCCAGGAGGGCAACAACTTGACCTGTTGGACCCAGAGCGTCAGGATCCAGCCCTTAAGCCAGCCAATGTGCTGGCTACCTTTCCATCTGATCGCTGGAAGGATTTCCTGATGATGCTTTATGATTACCCGGACCAGGCCCACCTCTGGGAAGGCGTGGTGCAATGGTTTGTCTCAGCTCACCAAACGCCTGAATTTCAAGGTCAGCAGCCTGAATCCATTCGTGTGCTCTACATGATGGAGGAAACCCTTGAGGAGGGGGTGGCTCCGCCTGTGGAGGAGCAGCTTTGGCCTCGCCCTGCCTCCATGACTGAATGATCTAGGCATTGTTCCGGCAAGCCGCTAAGCTGCCTCGAGTTAGGGCCGATTAGTGACAGGCCCAAACCAGGTATCTCGAAAATGAATCAAGCAGTTTTCCATGGATGTATTCCCGCCCTGATGACGCCTTGCAATGCTTCGGGAGCCCCTGATCATGCCAGTCTCGTGGCCACAGCCGCGCAATTGATTGAGAAGGGCATGAGAGCGGTTGTTTACTGCGGCTCGATGGGGGACTGGCCCCTGTTGAGCCATCAGCAACGACAGGAAGGAGTCAGTCAGCTTACCCAGGCTGGCATTCCGGTTATCGTGGGTACAGGCGCTCAGAATACGGTCCAGGCCGTAGACCATGCCCGGCACGCCGTGGAAGCCGGGGCATCGGGGTTGATGATGATCCCTCGCCTCTTATCTCGAGGAACCAGTCCAGCCGCTCAGCGCCATCATTTCTCAGCTATTCTGGAGGCAGCTCCTGATCTTCCTGCGGTGATCTACAACAGTCCATATTATGGTTATGAGACCCGGTCTGACCTTTTTTTTCAGCTCCTGGAGGGGCATAATAATTTGATTGGATTCAAGGAATTTGGTGGAGCCTCCTCGCTCTCCTACGCTGCGGAGCATATCACCGGCCAAGGTCAGGGACTGAGTTTGCTAGTGGGTGTCGATACCCAGGTGGTGCATGGTTTCCTGCATTGCGGTGCGGTGGGAGCTATCACCGGCATTGGGAACGTGCTTCCTGAGCAGGTGCTGCAACTGGTAGGCCTATGCGAATTGGCTGTCAAAGGAGATGCCGTGGCTCGTCGGTATGCCCATGAGCTGGAGGAGGCGCTGCGGGTTCTCTCTTCCTTTGATGAAGGGCCTGACCTGGTGCTGTATTATAAGTATCTCATGCTGCTGGAGGGACATCAGTCATATGCCGATCATTTCAACCCGACGGACCGTCTGAGCCCGAGTCAACAAGCTCATGCCCGCTCTCATTGGGAGCTGTTCCGAGCTTGGTGGTCCAGCTGGGATGGTGCTGACTATTGCCGGGCTAAGGCCTGAAGCAAGCAATGACTGAGTGATTATGGCTACTAGGCCTCCTATCCATCCTGGGGTGCGGGTGATGGATTCTCACACCGAAGGCGAACCGACACGCGTCGTGATCGAAGGCGGGCCCGATCTTGGGGGGGGGACCATGAAGGAAAGAGCTAGCCGTTTCGAACAATATCACGATGATTTTCGTAGATGGTTGATGCTCGAACCACGTGGGTATGATTACTTGGTGGGAGCCCTGATTTGCCCACCCACTCAGAAGCACCAGGCTGCCGGAGTGCTTTTTTTCAATAATGTGGGGTTACTCGGTATGTGCGGCCATGGGACCATTGGGGTGGCTGTGACCCTGAGTCAGCTCGGTCGCATCGGACCGGGTTGGCATAGTCTGGATACCCCGGTGGGTGAAGTGAGGATCGAGTGCCTCAATGATCATCAGGTCGCCATCACCAACGTTCCCAGTTGGCGTTATCGGAAAGGGGTGGTTTTGGAAATCCCGGGCTATGGCCAGGTGATCGGTGACATTGCTTGGGGCGGCAATTGGTTTTTTCTCACCGAACAAAGCCCTTGTCCTATCGAACTACCTTTTTTGGCATCCCTGACCTCCTTTGCTCAGGACATTCGAGAGCAACTTGAAAAGCACGCCATCACCGGGGATTCAGGTGAACTCATTGATCATATCGAAATCACTGGACCCAGCGCTCGCCATACTCATGGAGCCAGGAATTTTGTGCTCTGTCCTGGGGGTGCCTATGATCGATCGCCCTGTGGGACTGGTACGAGTGCCAAGCTGGCGTGCTTGGCAGCGGAGGGTAAGCTTGAACCGGGGCAGTCTTGGTTCCAGGAAAGTGTGATTGGGAGTTGTTTTGAGGCAAGCTATCAGAGGCTTGATGGGCAGCGTATCTTACCCCGGATCATGGGTTCTGCCTATGTTTACAGTGAGGCAACCTTCACTACCCACCATGCGGATCCATTCCAAGGTGGTATTTACGGTTTAAACCATGCCTGAGTCTCGCAAACATGTCCTGATTCTGGGTGGTGGCGTCATAGGGGTTGCTTGTGCGCATTATTTGCTCGAGGAAGGTCTTGAAGTGACCGTAGTCGACCAAAAAACCATTGCAGGGGCCTGCTCTCATGGGAATTGTGGATACGTCTGCCCCAGTCATGTGCTGCCACTGACGGAACCGGCCGCCCTAAAAGTCGCCCTGCAATCCCTTTTTCGCCCCAGCTCTCCTTTTTACGTTAAGCCAACTCTCGATCCTGAAACCCTCAAGTGGTTTTGGCAGTTTGCTAAACGCTGTCGACATCGAGTCATGATGCGCTCTGGTAAGCACCTCAAGGCTATCCTTGATGCTTCCATGCTAGAATACCGTAAGCTGGTCGATCGAGATGGGCTCTCCTGCCAATGGCGGGATTCGGGCTTACTTTATGTCCTCAAGAGTCAGGCAGCCATGAAGGGGTTCGCAGCGACCGATCGGTGGCTCAGTCAGGAATTTGGCGTGTCGGCCAAGCGTATTGAGGGAAGTGAACTAGCCGATCTGGATCCTGCCCTAAGATTCGGTCTTGCCGGGGCTTTCTTGTACCAAAGCGATACGATGCTGCGGCCAGACCGACTGTGTCAGGCATGGCGCCAGCGCCTCGAGCAACGAGGCGTGCGTTTTGTCGAGCATTGCGAGGTTATCTCTACCCAGCAGGAACAAGGGGGTATCACCGCCGTGATCACTTCTCACGGACCGATGAAGGCCGATACCTACCTGCTGGCTACCGGTGCTCGAAGCGGGGCCCTGGGGAAAGCCTTCCATTGTTATCTGCCGATTCAACCGGGTAAGGGTTACTCGGTGACCATGTCCCGTCCTGCGCTCTGCCCGACCTACCCGATGCTCTTTCCTGAACATCGAGTGGGTGTGACTCCCTTTGAGGAAGGCTATCGACTGGGCTCGATGATGGAGTTTGTTGGTTTCAATGAACAGATCCCTCAAGGGCGTATCCGACAGCTCATGGAATCTGCCGAGCCTTACCTAAAGCAACCACATACCCCTGAGGTGATTGAAACCTGGTATGGTTGGCGTCCCATGACTTGGGACAGCCTGCCTGCTATTGGGCCTGCTCCCGGCCTTCACAATGCCTACGTGGCCACCGGGCACAACATGCTTGGATTGAGTATGGCTCCGGCGACAGGTCGGCTCATTGCTGACATGGTGGTAGGGCGCCGTCCCTTCCTGGAAGCGGTAGCCTTTGATCCTGCTCGGTTCGAGCAAGCCTAGCTCTTGTCCAAGGTCCTGAGGACGAAAGGCCTGGAGCTTTTTGCTTGTCGGCCTATCATCTCGATGCATGAAGGGAAGCTTCTATTTTTGCTTGCTCACCGTGGCTTTGAGCATGCCCTCCGGCAATGTGATTCAAACTCAAGCCGAACAGCCAAACGTCCTGATGATCCTCGTTGATGATCTCAAGCCTGCGTTGGGCTGCTATGGTGATAGCCTGGCCAAAACACCTCATATCGATTCTTTGGCAGCCTCAGGGTTGCGTTTTTCCCTGGCATACTGCAATCAGGCAGTCTGCGCGCCTTCGCGCAACAATCTGTTGCTTGGCAGCCGTTCGACCTCACTGGGGATCTATGGATTGGGTCGGCACTTCCGAGACTTTTGGCAGGATGCCCAAACCATGCCACAGTTTTTCCGTTCTCATGGCTGGCAGGCCGAGTCATTTGGCAAGGTCCTGCACACTGGGCATGGCAATCGCGATGATGCCCTATCGTGGAGCCGGCCTGCATACGCTGACAAGGTGGTGGAATACCTCCTGCCGCAGAGCACTCAAGGTGGGCAATTGACCCGGGAAGAGGCCTACTTCACCAACCAGCAGCTTGATCGCATTGGTTCCCTACCCAAGGGATATGCTTGGGAAGTGGCCGAGGTGGCCGATGAAGCTTATGCAGATGGCAGGATTGCCAGGCAAGTGGTCAGTCGATTGGAAGCTCATCAGCAAGGTGTTGATCAACCATTCTTTATCATGGCGGGTTTCATGCGCCCGCATCTGCCCTTCACCCCCCCAAAACAGTATTGGGACATGCATGATCCCAATGCCTTTAATTTGGCTTCAAGACAACAAGTGCCTGAGTGGGCCCCGCCCCTGGCGGGTAAGCGAGGTGGAGAAATTGTCAATTACGCGCCCCTTAACGAAAACAACATCAAAGATGTTCAGATTCAGCGTCAGCTTATTCATGGCTACTACGCATCCATTAGTTACGCTGACGCTCAGATCGGAAAAGTACTCCAAGCCATGGAACGCCTCGGCTTGGACAAAAATACCATCGTCGTCCTTTGGGGAGACCATGGTTGGCACCTCGGAGATCATGGGATCTGGACCAAGCATACCAACTATGAGCAGGCCAACCGCATCCCGATTATCATCCGTGCCCCGGGAGTCACTCGGCCAGGTACGGTTTCGGGTCAGCTTGCTGAGACTGTGGATCTCTTTCCAACTCTGGCAGAGCTAGCAGGTCTTCCTACACCCACTGGCCCCCAGCCGATAGACGGGCTTAGCTTGGTTTCAGTGCTGAAATCGCCATCAAGCAGGGTGCGCGACCATGCTTATCATTGCTATCCACGTGGTCAGCGTATGGGAAGAGCCATCCGAACCGATCGCTATCGATTGGTCGAATGGAAGCGGCCGGGCGATAGCCAGGAGCATGCACTCTACGAGTTGTATGACTATTTCCAGGACCCAGAAGAAACCCATAATCTCTCGAGTGTCCGTCCGGAAGTGGTGGATCGACTCAAGCAGCTGCTTGAAAGCCATCCTGAAGCCCGCTTGAGACGCTAGGGAGTGCCTTGATGGGTAAGGGGATATTGTTCGATTGTACTGCGAAACCACCGACATTGGGACTCTGGGTCTGTATGATTCAGTATGTCGGAGACCACACAGATGCGCCGAGCGCCGGCATTCAGGACCTCAGTGAGGTTGTTCTGCTTGATACCCCCGATACAAAACCATGGGATTTGAACTTCTGCTGAAGCCCAACGGACATAGTCCAAGGTAACAGGAGAGGCGCTGGGCTTGGTGGGGGTGGCAAAGACCGGCCCAATAGCCACATAGTCGGCCCCAGCCTGAATGGCTCGCTGTGCCTGAGAAGGTGCGTGCGTGCTTATCCCCAGTTTGAGCGACCTGCACGCAGTTCGGCTGCGTAGCTCGTCCACATGAAGGTAACCCGCATCAAAGAAATCTTCCTGACCCAGGTGCAGGAAAGGCGAGGGAAGCCCTGTGGCCGTGGCGACATCATCATTAATAATCAGATGAACGCCATGGGCTTGGGTGATGGGGAAAAGCGCCAAGGCCACCCTGCAAATCGTGGCATGGGGCTGACCTTTCATCCTTAGCTGAATGATGTCTGCCCCACCTTGGCACAAAGCCTCAGCTAAATCCTCGTGCTGCCTTGCAGCGCGATAGGCCTCGTCAACAAAAGCGTAGAGTCGACATTGATCCAGCGGTTTTGGGCAAGCTTGCAATGGTTTGCTCAAGGGTCGCTAACTGCGTACTTCGATCAACTCCCTTCCCCCGCCGTTCAACAGCCTGGAAATGAAATGAGTTGTGTAGACTCCTCGTCGGAAGTCAGGATCCTGTAGGATGGCCTGCTGGAATGGGATGGTGGTCTTGATGCCGGTGAGCATGAACTCCGAGAGCGCACGACTCATTTTATTCATGGCGTCCCTACGGTCCTTGCCGTAGGTGATGAGCTTGCCGATCATGGAATCGTAATAGGGGGGGATGCTGTAGCCTGCATAGACGTGAGAATCCCAGCGCACCCCGCGCCCTCCAGGAGTGAAGAGCATATCGATCCTTCCTGGTGAAGGTCTGAAATCCCCGAATGGATCTTCAGCATTGATGCGACATTCGATGGAGTGACCCGTAAGCTTGACGTCACCTTGAGAAATTCTCAGAGGCTCTCCCATCGCAATCAGGATCTGTTGCTGAACCAGGTCAATCCCGGTGACTTCTTCGGTCACCGGATGTTCTACCTGGATACGCTTGTTCATCTCCAGGAAGTAGAAATTACCTTTCTCGTCGACGACAAACTCCACCGTGCCAGCGTTGGTGTATTGCGCTGTCTCGGCCAGCTTAATGGCTGCCCGACTCATCTTCTTACGTAAGTCCCTGAATGCCCTTTGCTCGAGGAAAGGGGAGGGCGATTCTTCGATTAGTTTCTGATTTCTCCTCTGAATCGAGCAGTCACGTTCACCCAAGTGGATGATTTTTCCCTTACCATCGCCAAGTATTTGGTATTCAATGTGTCTTGGGTTCTCGATGAATTTTTCGACGTAGACTCCAGAGTTCCCGAAAGCTTTTTCAGCTTCCGCACGTGCGGTATGATACCCTTTGATCAAAGAAATATCATTGTGGACCACACGCATCCCGCGTCCCCCCCCGCCTGCTATGGCTTTAATGAGTACTGGGTATCCAATTTTCTTAGCCGTTTCCAGAGCTTCCTGTTCGGTGTCAACCATCCCTTCGGATCCCGGGGGAGTAGCCACACCTGCTCGCTTGGCCAACTCTCTGCTGACAGCCTTGTCTTCCATGGCATTCATGGCTGTCGGTGAAGGGCCTATGAATCGGATATTGCAGCTTTCGCAAACCTCAGCGAAGTGAGCGTTTTCGGACAAGAATCCATAGCCTGGATGAATCGCATCCACATCAGCGATTTCTGCTGCGCTGATGATACGATCGATGCGAAGGTAACTCTCCGGACTGGGTCCGCGCCCGATACAGATTGCCTCGTCGGCCATTTGCACGTGCATCGAGTTGTGGTCGGCTTCTGAGTAAACCGCTACGGTCTTGATATCGAGCTCCTTGGCAGCGCGAATAATGCGCACCGCAATTTCGCCTCGATTGGCGACCAGGATTTTTTCAAACATAAAGGGGTATACTTGTCAGGGTTAGGTCTGATGGATCAACCAGCCATGCGTTGCCATCAGCGTGCCAGGGATTGAGCTCAATTTGGCCTGACTCGGAACATGGCCTGACCAAATTCTACTGGCTTGGCATTATCAACGAGAATCTCGGTAATAACGCCGCTGACCTCGGCTTTGATCTCGTTCATGACCTTCATTGCTTCGACGATGCAAACAACCGTTTCTGGGCCAACCTTAGTCCCGATTTCAACGTAAGGCGGCGAATCCGGGGAAGGGGAAGCATAAAAACTTCCAATCATTGGTGAGGTGATTTCAAGATCGGTCGATGCCTTGGCTGAGGCTTGCGGGGCCTGAGTCGCTGCCGGGGCCGGTTCCGGCGCTGCAGCCATCGCTTGTGGCAGGGCCTGCGGTATCGGATGGTAGGCGATGGGTAGCTCGTCGCCGCCACCTTGAGTCCCGCCTTGGAGGCCCCGTTTGAGTTTGATTTTGAACTCTTCTCTTTCGAGTTCGAATTCCGAGATGGAATTCTTCTTCATTAAATCGACAATGGCTTTGATATCCTTTAAATCCACAGTGGACTCCTGGTTAAAGTCATTGAGGGCGAGAAGTTTCCATTAACTGAAAAAAAAGCAGTCCCCTTTCCAGGTACTGCTTTGACCCTCATATGTGCTATTAAAGTAAAGTTTCCCAATCTCTGCGTCAAGTAGTTGATTGGTGGCAACCCTCAATCGAAATCTCTCAAGACATCGAAGACAGATCCCCCGAAAAAAACAAAGGACGGCTTTTCCCTTGGAATAATCCAGCAGGGTTCAGCCGTCCTTCAGCACTGCGAGTGTGTCAGGCCCCAGCCAGCATGGCAGGGGCGTTATGTTTGTCCATCATACGCTTCAAGCGCTGCAAGGCCATATTCTGAAGCTGACGAATCCGCTCTCGAGTGACGCCAAATTCCTCGCCCACCTCCTCCAAGGTGCGCTCCTTTTCTCCATCCAACCCAAAGCGATAACGCAAAATGCGGGATTCTCTGGGATTGAGTTGCTTGAGTAGTTTACCCAGCAGACCAAGCGAAGTCTGTAATTCAAGTTCCTTATAAGGGTGCTGAGCATTTTCGTCAGCGACTCGCTCTTCAAGTCGCGTTCCTTCCTCTTCTCCGAAACTTTCGTCCAGGGATAGCGGCCTGACTGAGGCCCGGCGCATCATGGATACCCTCGATGGAGCGATTTGCAGCTCCTTGGCCAATTCCTCATCTGATGGCTCACGCCCAAGAAGTTCCTGTAGCCTGGTCGAGACCTGACGGAGCTTGGCTATCTTCTCAACCAAATGGATAGGGAGGCGAATGGTTTTGCTCTGATTGCTCAAGCTACGCTTGATAGCTTGCTTGATCCACCATGAGCTGTAGGTAGAAAATTTGGCTCCTTTGGTGGGGTCGAACTTATCCACTGCTTTCATCAACCCAATGTTTCCTTCGTTGATTAAATCGAGCAGTGGCAACCCAAAACCCTCGTAATCCCTCGCGATTTTGATCACCAACCGAAGATTAGCTTTAATCATACGCTCTCTGGCTGCCTCGTCTCCGTTTTTAATGAGATCGGCCAGCATGACCTCTTCTTCCGGTGTGAGTAACGGTTCCTCGCCTATTTCCCTCAAATACAAGGCATAGGATGATCGGACAGGGGTGTCGCTTGCAGCTGCAACACTCATAACACTTTCTCTCTTTACAGAGATGGAGCTGGGCTTGAGCTGCTTAACTTGCGAATCCCATTCCTGTTGAATGACTGCTTTTGCCGAAGATACTGGTGCAATGTTTCGAGTATTTTTGGCCAACACCGTGCCTCGCCTAGGTGACTTGGCATTTCGCTTGGTGCTTCTGGTGGGATTTTCAGTTGTGGCTTTCATGTGGCTCGTTTTCTGTTAAGAGAAATCTAGGTTTTGTCTAAATAATGTCAATTAAAAAACTAGAAAAAACTTAGACACTGGGTGTTAGTTAGACAAAACATCACAAATAATTGCTTTTTATAGATCCTGTCATAACTTGCCAAAGTCTGAGCCTATGGGAGATCTCAAACACACCATTAATATTGCCGCCACACGGAGTGGTCTGTCTGCGCACGTGATTCGAGTGTGGGAAAAGCGCTACACGGGCATCAAGCCTTCCAGAACAAGCAGCAACCGTAGGCTCTACAGCGAGTCAGACATCGAAAAACTGCGCCTGCTAAAGCAGGCCACCGATTTGGGTTGCCGAATTGCTCACGTCGCCCATCTAGAGGTTTCTGAATTGGCCTCTCTCATTGCTCGAGTTCACCAAGATCAGTCGCCTGAGGGCTCGCAGCCGCAGGCAATGGATGGGCAGGCCTCAAGCCAGATTAGTTCGGCCGATCAGGCAATCGATCAAATACTTCAAGCCATTTTGCTTTTGGATCAGGAAAGGATAGAGCAACTCCTGGAAAAAAGTATGGTTGAGTTTGGCCACCAAGGCATGCTTTGTCAGGTGCTGGCTCCACTGACTCGCCGCATGGGCGAGGCCTGGGCTGCAGGCCGACTGACGATCCCCCAAGAGCATGCCGCCTCGGCCACCATCAAGAGTTTTCTTTTTTCTCGACTTCGCTCCTTTGGCAACGCGGCGGCTGCACCCCGTCTACTTGTGGCTACCCCTTCTGATCAACATCATGAAATAGGAGCCATCATGGTGGCTTCCTTGGCTGCCAATTTAGGCTGGAAACCTGTCTATATCGGTGCCTCGGTTCCAGCCCAAGAAATTGCTTCTGCCGCGATGCAACAATCGGTACATGCTCTTGCCTTGAGTCTGGTATACCCCCACGGGGATGAGCAGGTGATCGTCGATCTGGAAAGTTTGAGAAAGGCACTCCCCGATTCAATTCCGATTTTGGTCGGTGGTCAGGCACTGAGCTCCTATCGCCAAATACTGGGTCAAATCGGCGCTATCTGTTGCCAGAGCCTGGGTGAACTGCAGCAATCGTTGCGGACACTCCAGTCGACAGTGCTTGGACGCAAGCGTCTGCCTTGATTCAAACTCTTGCATCGCTTTGCCGCCAGCAACCCTTTAGGATGCACTTCGCATGAAGATCGACCTCGCATACGGTCAAGGAAAACTGTCAGTGGATCTGCCGGCAGAGAAAACAACCGTCATCGAGCCCAGCTCGACTGCTGGCCTCAACGATGAAAAGGCAGCCCTCATCCATGCCTTGGACCATCCTGTGGCGACCAAACCTTTGCGGGAATCCATCAGTCCGACAGATAAGGTTTGCATTCTCTTTACCGACATCACGCGTGCCACTCCAAATGATCGCATTATTCCCTGGTTGCTGGAATACCTAGGTGATCACCCTATTGACCAAATCACGCTTCTCAATCAGCTGGGGACACATCGACCCAACACTCAGGAAGAGCTTGAACAAATGCTCACGCCCGAGGTCGTTCGCCGTTACCGAGTGATCAATCACAATGGGGAAGATCCAAGTCAATTGGTTCAATTAGGGCAGACAGCCTCAGGTGCGCCAGCCTACCTCAATCGCCATGCTGTCGAGGCTGACTTCAGGATTGTGACTGGTTTTATCGAACCTCATTTCTTCGCTGGTTTCAGCGGCGGGCCCAAAGGTATCATGCCTGGTGTGGCAGGCCTTGAAACGGTGATGAGCAATCACGGATACCATCATATCGGGGATGCGCGTGCCACTTTTGGCATCACAGATGGGAATCCTCTATGGGAAGAACTCAGAGACATTGCTCTTCGGGCCGGATCTAGTTTTCTCCTTAACGTGACATTGAATCATGAGCGGGCGATCACAGGGGTATATGCAGGGGATCTCCTTGAAGCCCATCGCCTAGGCTGTATGCAGGTCAAGCAGACGGCCATGCAGCCAGTGGATCGGCCTTTCGATATTGTCGTGACGACCAACAGTGGTTACCCCCTGGACATGAATCTCTATCAGGGAGTCAAGGGAATGAGCGCCGGTTCGCGCATTCTCAAGGATGATGGTCTGCTCATCCTTGCCTGTGAGTGTCGTGAGGGGGTTCCAGCTCAGAGTCCGCTGGATGTGCTCCTGAGGAGTGCTTCGAGTCCAGAGGAAATCCTGACCATGCTCAGCACTCCTGGATTTGTTCGACCTGAACAGTGGCAGGCCCAGATCCAGGCATTGATTCAGGCCAGAGCGGAAGTTCAGGTCTATAGTTCTCTTGATGCAGCAACCCTTTCTGCCGCTCATCTGACACCTTGTGAGGATATTCAACAAACCGTTCTGGAGCGACTCGATGCTTTGGGCCCAGATGCCCGAGTAGCGGTTTTGCCCCAAGGTCCCTTAACGATTCCTTACCTGGTGGCTTAGCGGGGTGGAGCGGGGGATGGACTGCTGCCAATCCGGCATAAGAAAGCTTTGAACCCACTCAGGAAGCCTCTACGATAAGCCCCATGATCCGCTGGTTGACTTGCTGTTGTTTGGTGATCCAAACCATCCTGCTTTGTGCCGAAGATTGGCGCCAATTCAGAGGGCCTCACGCTTCGGGGATCGCTCAACAGCCTCATCCGCCTACTACCCTTGGTGAGCATCACATAAGGTGGCAAACCCATCTACCAGGGCGGGGTCTTTCCAGCCCAATCATTGTTGGCAATCATGTCTACCTCTCAGCAGCTCAGGGAGATGACCAGTCGACCCTTGTGGTGATGGCTTTTCATGAATCATCAGGTGAAATGGCCTGGAAGAAGACCTTTCATGCCACCGGCCGCACAATGTGCCACGAAAAGACCTGTGTTGCGGCGCCCACCCCCGTCTCTGATGGCAGTTCGCTTTGTGTCCTTTTTTCCTCCAACGACTTGGTGTCTTTGAATTTGGATGGCACCTTGCGCTGGTATCGTGGCATCACGGTAGACTACCCCAATGTGAGCAATAGCCTAGGGATGGCCAGCAGCCCTGTGTGGGTGGATGGGGTCCTTGTCGTACAGGTTGAGAATGACAGCCAGTCCATGGTCCTTGGCATTGATCCCGAGAGTGGAACCAATCGTTGGGTGCTATCTGATCGCCCCAAAGGAGCCAACTGGACCTCTCCAATACCCATTCTTCACCTTGACCCACCCTGTGTGGCTCTCCAGTCATCTAAAGGCATCCACTTGGTGGAGGCAAGGTCCGGTAAGTTGGTGGGTGCCTACCTGGATGGTGCAGCCACCATTCCATCCAGCGTTCTCGTGGGTTCCACCCTACTGACGCCTTCTCACGGTTTAACTGCCTTGGATTTATCGAATCCTGACTCGGACCTTTCGGTCCTCTGGCAAACCAAGTCGATGAGCCCTGCCACGGCCAGCCCGATGGTCATGGATGATGCCGTCTTCGTGGTCAACAACGCTGGTGTCTTAACCCGAGGCAGTCTGGATGGCGGTCGTCGGCAGTGGCAGGTGCGTCTCAAGGGTCCCTTTAGCGCTTCGGCAGTGGGTTTTGGGCATCACCAATACTGGGTCAATGAATCGGGTTTACTCCAGGTTGTCGATGTCTCCGGACAGGAAGGGCAGGTCATCAGTAGCCTCGATCTCGGGCAAACGATTCTCTCGACGCCTTCGGTGGCCAATGGTGCGCTCTACCTCCGTAGTGATCAGCAACTTTGGAAAATTGGGACACCTCCCTTGCTTTGAGGCTTACAGGAACCATTTATGACCCAAGTACGACCAATCCTCCTGCCATGCTAGCATGAATATTGCTCACTCACGGGATAATAATGAATAACGAGATGCGCAGGGCGATGCTCGAACACTTATTTCTCGGGAAATCTCCAATTTCATGCTTTGCAGTCTGGCTGTCGCGGGCTTTCTGGATAGCTCCATGCTTCATGACCTGGGGTGCGGAGCCACTGGTTGCCTACCAGCTCAGGGTGCCCGAACCCAGAAGCTACTGGGTGAGCCAGGCGGCCGATTGGTTGACTCCCAGCCTTGGGCCCATTGCAGATGAGCTCTCTATCCGGAATGCGCCTGATGCGGCAGCCATTTCACGGATCGATAGTCGCGTCATCATCCATCTCAAACCAGAGGCTAGACTGGAGTCATTCGGTTGGCTTGATCATTGGGGCGAGCTGAAGACTCTTCCTTACACCGATACCTACCTCCTGCAGACAGGCTCTCCCCAGGATGGCCTCCAGGTAGCTTCAAGACTTGCCGAGTATCAAGAGGTGATAGCAGCCTATCCAGTGGAGTCCAGGTCGCTTCATTTTCAACCCAGATCTCTCTATGCTTCCGAGCCTGATGATACCTACTTTTCTCATCAGTGGTATCTGGATCAGCGTGATAGGGACTACCAGAAGCTGGGGGTGGACCTCAATGTGAGAGCGGCCTGGCCCCTGATTCGTGATCGCCATGTATCCCTGTCCATTGTGGATACTGGGGTCAGCATGGAACATCCGGATCTGGAACAGGCTGTTGGCGGTGCACAGCACCATAATTTCATTTCTGGAGAAAACGACGGGGCGCCGATATCCTCCACACTTTTCCACGGCACGGCTGTGGCTGGTCTTATGGGGGCCACCCACGACAATCAGGCAGGTATTGCGGGCATGTTGCCCAATGTCTCACTCGCCAGCTGGGTCATTTTTGGTCTGGGTGGGACGATTGCCGATTCGCTTCAGTTGGCTGAGATGTACGAAACTGATCCGGATACCATTCAGGTGCAGAATCACAGTTGGGGCAACGCCTACCCCCAACAGGAAGGCCCCTCTTTCATCGAACGGATGGCCATCAGCAACGCCTTCTTCAGCGGACGCTCTGGTAAGGGAACGCTGATGGTGAGGGCAGGCGGCAATGACCGCATTTCAGGCGATTTTCATCCCGGTTTGGGGGATGCGAACGACGATGCCTACACATCCATGCATCAATCCATTGCGGTGGCGGCCACGGATCGGGAGGGCAAGGCCACCAGCTACTCCAATTGGGGGGCTTGCTTGCTTGTGGCAGCGCCGGGTGGGGATAGTCAGGATGGTCTGTTCACCACGGATCTTCTTGGAAGGCGGGGATACATTTCTTCGAGCAGTGAAATAGGCAAAGGCGACTATATTCCCAACGAAGTCGGCTTTATCGGCACCAGCGCGGCAGCGCCGCTGGTATCCTCTATGGCGGGTATGGCCCTTGCGGTGGCTCCGACCTTGGGGGCAAGAGATGTGCAGCAGATCCTTGTAGCTGCATCTCGCCAGGTGTTTGCCGAAGATCCAGATATTCACCTCAATGGCGCTGGATTTGAGCACAGTCATAATGTCGGGTTTGGTATTCCCGATGCGGCGGAGGTGGTGCGTCTGGCCTCTTCCTGGAAGCCTCGTCAGGAAATGGTCGTCAAGAGTTTCAGCACCCAACCCTTGAAGCTCATCCCTGATGGTGGACTCAAAGTGGCCGTTTCAGGGGTGCTAGTGCCCGATCACCTCAAACTCATTCCAGCCTCTACCACCATGGGACTGCAGCCTGATCGCCCGACTGGAATGCGTCAGGTAAGCCATGCGGGGATGGTCGTAGCTGAGCTGGACGAGGACTTCACTGGTAAGGGCGTTCTGATTCAGCGCGGGGTAGAAACTTTTGAGCGTAAGATACGCTATGCCGCCGACGCTGGCGCTGCGTTTGCCATTATTTACAACAATCAGAATCAAGATGAATTGGTTCGTATGGCGGGAACCGATTACAGCCCGATTCCTGCTTTTTTCATCTCCAAGGCTCATGGCGATGAGCTGGTAGATCTGATGGGACGAGATCCCAACATGCGGATGGAGTTGATGATGGAATCCTTTGAGCATGTTTTTGATGTGAGCGATGACCTGATCTGCGAACACGTCGAACTCATCGTGGATGCGGACCATACTTATCGAGGTCAGTTGCGCATCACCCTAGAATCTCCCAGTGGCTCCATCAGTGTCCTTCAAAGACTCAATCATGACGAATCACTGGGACCGATTCGATGGGCTTATCGATCCACACGACATTTTTTCGAACCCACAGCCGGACAATGGAAGGTTAGGATCACTGACCAAGATGAAGGCGAGATCGGGACACTTAGGGCCCTGCGTCTGAGCCTCATGGGCACCGCCATTGAGGATACGGATCATGATGGCCTGAATGATTCATGGGAACGCAGGCATTTCGGTAATTTGCGCTCAAGTGGTGCAGGTGATGCAGATCAGGATGGCTATTCCAATGCTCGCGAACAATTGCTCCAGACCGATCCAACGGTTTCTGATTATACCCTTCAGATGGCTGTGACTGCATTGGGTGAGGGACGACTTAGGCTTCAGTGGCCAACTCGCTTAGGTCACCTCTACCGAGTTTTGGCTTGGGATAAACTTGGGCAGGAAGCCAGAGAAGTCAGCGTGATTCAATCAACTGGCTCGAGTGCTGAATGGATCGTGCCCTTGGATACTTCAGATCAAGGTTTTTATCAGATCGAGCAATTGGAGCGACCCTGATCAATCCAAGTTGAGCCACTCTCTCCAGATCCAAGGCCTCCCACCGGTAAGGGCCAGCGTCCAGGCCCAGAGCAAGAGAAAAGCCACCACCAGGCCACAGAGTACATTGAGCCTGCTGGCATGAAGTTGGCGACTAGGGATCAGGCTCAGTATCGCTCCCCCTACGATGCCGCTTAGGAATCCTCCCAGATGAGCAGCCACGTCACTTTGAGGGGACAGCCCCCAGAGTGAAAAAAGCATGATCACAGCAAGGACCCCGGATAGGACCATCCTGGTCCCTGCTCTGAAGTCTCTCCTGACCACGGAAAGGGCGTGTGGACCCAACATGCCTAGCCCCCCCATGATCATGCCCGAGGCCCCAAGACCGCGATAGGGGACTTCATGAACCCATAGGCTAAACCAGTTGCCCATGACACCACAGAGCAAGGCCACCATCAGTGCGGGAGTGGTACCGAAACGCCCCATGCAGAGCCCGAGGAGGATGATACCGGAAGAAAGATTTGATGCCAAATGCGCTACATCTCCATGCAGCATGATGGCAGTCACGGTTTGCCACCAGGCCCCCCTCATTAGAACTTCCTGGCTCTTGAGCATACCTAACTCCTGAAGGGCGGGTCTGATCTCCCACGCCAGCCAGGCGAAAACTCCCAACAGTAGGCACCAGCCCCAAGCGGACCAGTCATATCTCAGGCCCATCACAGGTAATGGTTGGTGCCACTTCCAGCCCTTGTTTTCGGACTGGTAGCGTCCTATGGCCTCCTTGGCGCGCAACAGGTCGTGGTGCTGAACCTTGAGTCCATAAGGTTCACGCTCGGCGGGAAAGGCGACTATTTCGGCCTCTATGCGCTGACTGGTCAGCACAAGTCCCCAGTCCATGACTTCCTGCCGGTTGGTAGCAGGGATGATGCATGTTGGCTGTTCCATGGAGGAGGCATTCACGGCACGAAGTCAGATGGGTCAAGGATACAAGTGTCCATGCAGCTCTTTACAGATGCGTTGCATGATCCTTAACCTAGTCTCAAACCGTTATCAAATCGAGTCCTATGTCACAATCCATCCGTTGGGGTATTCTTGGAACCGGTCGTATCGCTGGCGAATTTGCCCAGGGCCTGCAGCATGCTCCCGGAGGGAAACTGGTTGCCGTGGGTTCGCGAGGGCAGGGGACCGCGCAAGCCTTTGCGCGTCAACATGGCATTGCTAGAGTTCATGCTTCTTACCAGTCCCTGGTTGAAGATCCCGAGGTGGATGTGATTTATGTCGCTTCGCCCCATTCGACTCATTGTGAGCATACCTTGATGTGCCTGGATGCGGGAAAACATGTCCTGTGCGAAAAGCCCTTGGCTGTGAACCTTCAGGAGGCAAACTTGATGATGGATCGAGCCAGGCAGCAAGAGTGTTTTCTCATGGAAGCGATGTGGATGTGGTTTGTGCCCCTCATCCAGGAGGCCAGAAAACGGATCGCGCAGGGTGTGATTGGCCAGGTTCGCATGATCCAGGCTGATTTTGGTTTCAGAGTCGATTTTAACCCGGAGGCCAGGCTCTTCAATCCTCATCTGGCTGGAGGAGCTCTATTGGATGTGGGGATCTATCCTATAGCATTTGCCTCGCTTTTCCTGGGGCCACCCCAACAAATCGTCAGCCTACCCTCGATTTGTGCCACCGGAGTCGATGAGCAGTCGGCATTTGTGATGCGGCACTCATCGGGGGCTCTCTCCACTGGTGCGGCGGCGATTCGCACACGTACCTCTCAGTCAGCTTGGATACATGGCACCGAAGGAAGCATTCACTTCCCATCCACATTCTGGAAAGCGCAAGATCTCCAAATCATAAGAGAAAATCATCCTCCTGAGACTCTATCCATGCCTTTTGGTGGAAATGGTTATCAATTTGAGGCACTGGAGGTTCATCAATGTCTTGAGGCTGGGATGATGGAAAGCTCGCTCATGACCCACGAGCAAAGTCGAAGCTTCATGCAGATAATGGATGCCATGCGCGGCCAGTGGCAGATGCGCTACCCTATGGAAAAACCAAGCAGCCGTTGATGGGCTGGGGCTGAGGTGCATCAAGCTGCCTCAGGTCTGGTCAGCATGCTGATCTGAGGACGTGCCCAGCTCATGACCGCAGTGGTAGCAGTGTCTGGCGCCATCTGGGTGGGATTCGGCAGAACAATTGCGGCAGCTCAGTGTGGTGGTTGAGCGGTCGCCTCGGGTTAGTTCGGCTGTAACGATCCCTGTTGGAACGGCGATGATGGCATAACCGATGATCATGACCACTGCCGCGAGGGATTTCCCTAGAGATGTATGGGGTGCGATATCACCGTAGCCGACGGTGGTCAGGGTGACCACCGCCCAATACATGCTTGCGGGGATGCTGGTAAAACCGTTCTCCTGGCCTTCGATGATGTACATCAGCGAGCCAATGATGACGACCAATACCACCACCGCAAACATGAAAACGGTGATTTTGGGCCGACTGGCCCGCAGGGCCTTCATGATCGTCCTGGAACTCTCCAAATACTGAATGAGCTTGAGGATGCGGAATACCCGCATGACCCTGAGCAGCCTGACCACGATCAGGTACTCGGCATTGACAAGCATGAGGCTCAGGTAAGTCGGGAGGATGGCTGCCAGATCGACCAGTCCATAGAAGCTACGCATGTAATAAAGAGGCTGCTTAACCGACCACAAGCGCAGCAAATACTCCAAGGTGAAAAGCAGGGTGAAGCTCCATTCCAAAAAGGTTAACAGGCTTCCATGCCGTTCCATGACTGGATCGACGCTTGCCAGCATCACCGCGCATACGCTGAGCAGGATGCAAACAATGAGCGAGACATCAAAGGCTTTGCCAGCAGGGGTATCAGCCTCAAAGATAACCAGCCTGCACCACTCTCTCATCCCAATCTTGGACGGGTGGTCTGATCTTTGCGACTGGGACATGTCAGATCAAGAAGCTCTGGCGAGAGTCCAGAGGAGTCAGTGTCTCTGGGGAATCCTGCAAGGATCTGCGGTCATGGCTAGATGAGCTGCATGGAGGCAGCTACAAGCAGGAGGCCCATCGTTGCTCGTGCCAAAGCGAAGCCCTTGAGTTGGATGGACGCCAGTTTCTGCGCGCGTAGCATGCAGAGGGCTGCCGACACCAGGAGGATGGAAAGCAGCAAAGCAGGCATCAGCCAGGCAGTATTACCGGATGCCCATTGCTGGTAACCTAGCAATCCCAACCCCGTGATGGCAGAACCGGCCATGATACGCCCAAGGCTCCAGCCGATGGAAGAGCCTAGCAGCCCACCACCCAGCATGCAGACCAGCAGATGATCCCAGCTCAAGAGCATGTGAACCACTCCCTGCGATACAGTTTGCTCGGAATGATCGCCGGTATGAGCCATCAGCACCGAAGGAAGCATGGCTAGGATGACTGCCGTATGGAAACGGAATCCAGATTCGAATGCCATGGGTGGGTTTTGCTTGGTAACCATATCTGATTCAAACATTACACCAGGCACTTGCTTCCTTGCAACTGGCTTCTTGGTGGGCTTTGCTGGCATCCAGTTATGGGGGTAAAGGATCTTCAGGAGGGATATTTTTCGCTTTTATCGCTTGATTCTAAGATGGTGAGGCGATACTCTCCGCCCCTTGTCCCTGAATTGGGATTTTAACAAAGCAGGCTTTATGTCCAGAATTTGTCAGGTTACAGGTAAGCGTCCCATCAAGGGCAGTCACATTTGGCGCAGTGGTAAAGCGAAGAAAAAAGGTGGCATTGGTACCCACGTTACAGCGGTCACCAAGCGTCGATTCTTCCCTAATCTGCAGCGCGTCAAGGTGATCATCGACGGTGAAGTGAAATACATCCGAGTGACTGCCAAGGCAATCAAGAAGGGGATGATCACCAAGGCGCCCAAGCGTCAGTGGAAAAAATCAGCCTAAACGCTTTCGCTGGGTCTGAGACTCCAAGAGCGGTAGCTGGTGATTCTGAAAACCAAGCAGTTAGGGCAATTTTAGGCCCTCACCCTCGCTCTCTTCATTCCCTTTCTTGGCCGTCTGCTTGAGGCTTTCGGTTTTACTATATCGAGGCCTACATTGGCCTCATCCACGCAAAACCTTCCTGTCACGGAAGGTTTTTTGCATGTTGGGGAGCCGCCCCCAGGCAAATCGCTTATTCGCTTTCCTCAACGAGCTCTGGGCTCACTTACCTTTATATTGGTGCATCATGGCCCGTTTGAGCTCACGGTCGGAGTCGCGCTCCTTGATATCTTCGCGCTTGTCGAAATCCACCTTACCCTTCCCGACAGCTAATTTGACCTTCACCTTGCCGTTTTTCCAATAAAGTGAAAGGGGGACCAGGGCGTTGCCCTTGACTGCCACAAGGCCAAAAAGCTTTCGGATTTCCGATTTGTTGAGAAGTAGTTTACGCTTGGCTCGAGGTTCATGATTCACCCAGTTCCCGAAGCGGTATTCTTCAATGTGGGCGTTGTAGAGCCACACTTCGCCATTTTCGACCCGTGCGAAGGCATCGCGAATTTCCCCTCGGCCCGCCCGCAGGGATTTGACCTCGGTGCCCCGCAGCACCAGCCCAGCCTCGAATAGCTCCACGATGTGGTAATCCCTCTTGGCCTTGGGATTACCGGCAATGTCTGGGATGGCGGGTTTTTTGGCCATGTTTAAGCGATAAAAAAGCCGGAAGACCACGCTTCCGGCTGCATTTCCCGTCTGTTAGGGCGACCAGCCTGAAGGACTGGCCATGTCGGGAACGAGTAGGGGGTTGGGTCAGCCTTCCCCTTCCTTGACGTTTTCGAAATCGATTTTTTCTTGAATGATTTCTTCTAGTGCGGTGTCCGCAGCCCCCAGAGGTTTCTCTGATTCGATCAAAGGCCGACTCATGCCGCCTCCGCCAGTGCTAAGTTGCCTGACACGTCGTGACACAAGATTCACCAATATGTTGGGATTGATGAGTCTATCCATGGCTTGCTTGACCAGTTCGCTATTCAAAGTATTGTCTCCTTCGGTTCAAATCGGGCGTCCAAAATAGGGGCTGCATCAATCAATGCAACAGAAAAGTGCGCCCCGTTTGAGTAGGTCTCGATTGGCTATGGCTTCTCGTAATCCAAGAATTCTTTTCTTCCAAGGCCGAGCTTGCTTGCAGTTCTCCTATCCGGCGGGCAGAATCGGTTGTCCCTAACGGGAATAAATATTGATATCAGCCATGAGTGATGCAGCAGAGCGATTGAAAGCTTTTGAACCTACCAAGGAATTCTTTGTAGGGATCGATTCGGATGGATGCGTTTTTGACAGCATGGAGATCAAGCACAAGGAGTGCTTTGTTCCCATGTTCGTCAAGCATTTCGGATTGCAGCCCGTCAGCAAATACGCGCGTGAGGTGTGGGAGTTTGTGAATCTCTACAGTAAGACCCGCGGGATCAATCGTTTCCCAGCCCTGACCAATGCCTTGGATTTTCTTCGAGAACGTCCCGAAGTGCAGGCCAGGCATGTTGAAATCCCATCTACCGACGCTCTGACTGAGTGGATGGCCAGGGAAAGCAAATTAGGCAATGCCACCCTAGAAGCCGAGGTAGCCTCAGGTAATGATGCCCTAGCCGGAATCTATCAATGGTCCAAGGCTGTGAACACTCAGGTAGAGGACATCGTCCACGGGGTGCCTCCCTTTCCGTTGGTTCGAGAATGCCTTGCCAAGATTGGCCAGCAGGCTGATGCCATGTGTATTTCACAAACCCCGGTCGATGCCCTCGAGCGTGAATGGGGTGAAAATCAGATCGATGGTATGATTGCCATGATTGCAGGCCAGGAAATGGGGACCAAAACCGAGCATATCAAGTATGCTGCAGCCTCCAAGTATCAAGCCAATCGCATCCTGATGATAGGGGATGCCCCCGGTGATTTTAAGGCAGCCAAGAGTAATTTTGCTCTTTTCTACCCGATCAACCCCGGACGTGAGGAACAATCCTGGCAGCGACTCCACGACGAGGCCCTTGATCGATTTTTCAATGAGGATTACGCCGGAGCCTACGAAGATGCTCTGGTGGCTGAATTCAATCAGTGTCTGCCAGAGACCCCTTCCTGGAAGAGCTGATTTTCAAGTCACCTTAAATAGGACGGTTTCCTAAACCGCCGGGCAAGGATTGGCATGGATGCCCTGACTTGTCTTTACATGTTCAAATCAAGTCAGGCCCTCAAGGCTAGCAGGGCTTTGACTGACTGCCAGATTTCGGCGTGAACCTCTGCCACACTCTGAGTGGCATCAATGGATAGGATTCGATTCGGAGCCTTGGCTGCGAGCTGATCGTATCCCTGCTCGATGCGCTCAAAGAAAGTGCGGTCTGAGGCCTCAAAACGATCTGGCTTGGTCTCTCCTAGTGCAAGGGCTCGATGCTGGCGGCGCGCTTCACTCACTTCCAGTGGCACCTTCAATAGAAAAGTTCGGTGAGGGAAAGTATCTCCCACCGCCAGGGCCACAGCTTGCTGCACTAGGTCTGTGGCCAAGCCCCGCCCAAATCCCTGGTAAACCAGGGTGGAATCGAGAAATCGGTCAACCAGGATGATTTCTCCTCGCTCCAACCTAGGGACAATGATTTCGTTGACCAGCTGAGCACGGCTAGCACTGATGAGGAGCAACTCAGCCATGGCTCCGATCTGGATGTCTTGAGCCGGTGTTTTGATGATGGGTCGCAGCGCCTCTCCCAGTGCTGTGCCCCCAGGCTCGCGCCACTGGCTGACTGGGTGACCCGCCTCTCTGAGCCGCTCGGCCAGCAGATCAATCTGGGTGGACTTGCCACTGCCCTCATTCCCTTCAAATGATAGAAAAAGGCCTGAGTTAGGGTTCATGGGCTTGTTGACGGATCGAAAAGATTCGATTCAAGGGTGGTGACCCAGAAACGCTTGCCTCGCTGTTCAACATGATGGCCCTCTTGCTGCAAGTGATCCATCACCGATTCAATGCCTCCGGGATATTTCGGGTTGAGCTCTCCACCTCGCTTGAGGGTGCGCCAGTAGGGAGTCACATCCCTCCTGCCCTCAAGGGCTGATTCGTGGGCGGCATGCGCCGCAATCCATGCAAAAATCCCGGTGGTCATCGGGCATGCTACCGATGCGCCATGTCGATGGGCCAAGCTCAGGCGGATGTGCTCGATCGTGGTCAGCTTCCCTTCAGGAACCCTCCGCATGAGGTGGTCTACCTCCATGGGCGAGGGGATGAGCATGGGGCCATCACCGTAGCGCTCACGCCATTTTTCCGGCATCGCTTCCAGTTTGGGAAGGCCTTTGTCAGCCCTTAACTTTTCATTCCACGATGTCTTGCGGGATCGCATTTGATCTGGATTTAGATGTCCTGAATTCGGCGTGGGCGAGGGCCATCGGGTGTGTCTTCAATCCTCCAGCCCTGTTCCTTGAGAGCATCACGCAGTCGGTCTGCCTCGGCCCAGTCCCGGTTGCTGCGCGCTTCCTGACGCTGCTGTGCCATGGTTTGAATGGCTTGGGGAATGACTTCTTCCTCGGAATCCTTACCAGCCCCCAGGCCAAGTACCTGGTCCACTGCCAGCCATGCCTGATGCTCGGTTGCGGCCTGCTGAGCAGTCAGGCTAGCCTGATCGATTTGACGGTTGGTTTCCCTGACCCAATCAAACACCGCGGCCCAGGCTGCGGAGACGTTGAGGTCATCGTCCATGGCTGAGGTGAATCCCTTGGTCAGCTTAGATTGGTTCTCCAGATCGGATGCCTCCGCATTGGCGGCCAGCTTGGCGAGCCTGCTCACGCATTCATCGATGCGTCCCAGTGCCGTCCTAGCTCCCTTCAAGCCGTCGATCGTGAAATTGAAACTTTCTCGATAATGGGCTGAAAGAAGAACGAATCGAACGCATCGACCATCAAAGCCCTGATCAAGTAAATCCCTCAAGGTATAGTAATTGCCGAGAGATTTGCTCATCTTTTTTCCCTCGACCTGAAGATGCGCCCCGTGAATCCAATGGCGCACAAAACGCTTGCCTGGCTCCTGAACCCCGGCCCCTTCACTCTGAGCGATCTCATCCTCGTGGTGAGGGAACTTCAGATCTTCTCCGCCCAAGTGCAGGTCAAAACTACTGCCAAGATACTGCATACTCATGGCGCTGCACTCGACATGCCAGCCCGGACGACCCTCTCCCCAGGGGCTGGACCAGAAGACCTCACCATCGGCAGGCGTGCGGGCTTTCCACAGCGCAAAGTCAGCAATCGCATCCTTCGCATATTCATCGGATTGAACCCGTTGCCCGGGTCGCATCTGATCAAAATCCAGTTTTTGAAGCTGACCATAGCAGCAGCCTGCCTCCTGGTAGCGAGCAATGCTGAAATAGACGGACCCATCGGCCGCTGCGTAAGCCAGTTTCCGATCAACCAGTTGCTGGATCAGAGCAATGATAGCCTCCATGTGTTCAGTGGCCCGAGGCATGTCATGAGGCATCAGGCAGCCCAGCTCTTTCAGGTCATTCAGGAAGGCCTCTTCATATTGCCTTGTGTAGGCGCTCAGTGTGGAGCCAGTTTCACCGACACGAGCGATGATCTTGTCTTCGACATCGGTGATGTTCATCACGTGATGAGGCTCGTAGCCGCGGAATGACAGGTAACGACGCACCACATCCGAGAGAACAAAGGTACGGAAGTTGCCGATGTGAGCGTAGTCATGCACGGTGGGGCCACAGCAGTACATACCTACTTTCCGGCTCTCAGGAGCCATGGGTTCAAACCGCTCGATGCGCCGGGTCAGGGTGTTGAATAAATGGAGTCCCATCTTCGTTTCAGACTCCTAAGCTAGAAGAAAACGCTCCAAGGAAAAAGATTGAATTCAGTCGATTGCGATGTGGGGATCATTCACCCTTGACTTGGTCGGGTGATTGCTGTTTCTTTGCATCTCTTCGCGGTCTTATCGACCACGTTTT
>Ga0181572_10000345_pt1 | contig 33005 bp, 21 predicted proteins | sample 101ome_26_FD_133004 | JGI IMG/M metagenome (GOLD analysis project Ga0181572, IMG submission 133004) | Coastal salt marsh microbial communities from the Groves Creek Marsh, Skidaway Island, Georgia - 101408AT metaG (megahit assembly) | ecosystem: Environmental > Aquatic > Marine > Intertidal... | reverse complement strand
CACCCCAGTGTGTTGTTGGCCAGGTCGGCGTCAACCAGGGTATCCCAGAACCATTCGGCCCCTTCTTGCCAGCGAATCAAAAGATGTTTCACCAAGAAGGAGCCTACGATCATGCGCACTCGATTGTGCATCCATCCAGTAGCCCAAAGTTCACGCATACCCGCATCAACGATGGGGTAACCTGTTTGGCCTTTTTGCCAAGCACGTAGCAGCCTGGCATCCTTCATCCAAGGGAAGGATTCGAACTCGGGGCGAAGGGGGCGCTGGACGGTGGCAGGGAAATGATGGAGCAGATGATGGGCAAACTCTCGCCAGCCAATCTCGCGCATGTAACACGAACCCATCAGGGTTGCAGGGGATATCCCAACTTTCTTGAGCTGATCCAGCAAGGTATGAAAAATCTGGGCTGGGGTGATTTCTCCAAAGTGCAAATGAGGTGAAATCCTGGAAGTACCTTCCACCCCTGGTAGGTCTCGACTTACTTCGTAGGTTTCATAGGCCTTGCTTGCAAAGGTTTTTATCGCCTTAGTAGCTCCTGCTTCCCCGGGGCACCAAATGTGGTTCCATCCCGTATCCCATGCAATGGTAGGCAACAATCCAAGTTGTTCCAGCGGGGTCGAGCTAGGCCATGCTTCGGGGGAGGGCCAATGTTTAGGAGCCTTGAGGGGCTCTGGTGGGAGCCAACATTGGCTCTGGGCTCGCCAGAAGGGAGTAAACACCTGAAATGGCTTGCCGCTCTTGTTTCGGACTTGGCTTGGCTCCCAAAGTAGATGCCCACCAAAGGTCCTCCAGAGGATGCCCTCATGGGCTAAGCTGCGCTCGAGGGCTGCATCCAGGAGGTCAGTCGCAGAGTCATAGGCACGACTGACATAGACACTGCGAGCTCGGGTTTGTTTAATGAGTTCGCCGAGAACTTGGGCTGGCTTGCCCTGGCGAATGATAAGCTTGGCGCCCAATTTTGCGAGCTGATCAGCATGAGTGGCCAGCGCTTGGTGCAGCCACCACTTGGAAGCCCCCCCCATTGCTGGCTCCGATGTTGTGTCGTGTATATATAAAGGGATGATGGGTGCCCCATCATTCAAGGCCTGGGTCAGTGCTGCATGGTCAGCTAATCGAAGATCCCTTCGAAACCAGAGGATGATGGGGGGCAATGAACTCATTGATGCCCCAAAGTCTGCCATGAATTATACGGAGTGCAACCGAGGAAGACTCAATCCTGAGTCGCTTATCTATCGGGTCATTTCCTCGGCATGCAGGTATTCTCGGTGGCTGAAGAGCAAGCAACTGGCCCCAAGGCTCAAGAGGGTTGCCACCAGCAGCAGAGATAAGGACAGACAGGGCTGCTCGGGGTCTCTGGCAAGGTGCTCGCCGATTTCTGGGTAGATGGCCAAGAGGTCCTTGAGATGATTGGTCATCGAAAGGCTGTTGAGATTCGTGGGGATCTGCCCAACCCCGAATTCGATGACGAATCCGTAGATCAAGCCCAATACCAGATATTTTCGAGTCAAAAGTCCCAGCAGTGCGCTGATGGCACCATAAACCAGTACCGTCGGTATGGCCACAATCATGAGTGCAAGCATGGCTGGTAGCCAGTTGGCCATCCCCAAGATCCACCAGGTGCACCCAAAAGCTCCATAGGTCAGGGTGGCAATCAGCCAGGTCCAGAGGGCCTGACTACCATAGCGTCCAATAAGAAATTGCCATCGACGGATGGGGCGCGTGAGGATGTAGCAGGCTGTGTCTTCCTGTAGATCATCCCTCACCAGCCCACCAAAACCATTCAGACAAAAAAGGGGGAGAGCCAAATAAGTATATAAGTCGATGGTAAAAAGCATCGCTCCGCCTAGGGAAAGGAGGGAAGAGGCACGCAGGTAGCCGAGCAAAGGGAGTCCCAGAATGTGCAGAACAAGGACTGGGGATTGACGCCAACTCAGTTGGTTACGCCAGGTCAAGTGCCAGAGTGCCCATCCTATTTGTAACGGACCTGGGCAGGTTGTGGTAGGCTGCGACTCAGTCGCTCTAACTGATTGCGTTGGGGGTTTCACGACTTAGTGACCTTCTCAAAAAGTGTTTGAAGCGATCGATTACCACTGCGGATTTCGTGGACCACGACCCCGCTTTGCTTCAGCAGAGATGCCCACTGTGGAAAGAAGTCATTTGGATCCTTGATACGGATGCTCAATCTGCCTGACTCCTGCTGGGCATCGAATCCAGTTAAATGCCCGCGTTCAAAAAGCAGCGAGGCCAATGCCTGAGGGTTGTCGCACAGGATCGCAAGCTGTTCCGGCCAGTCTGCGAGTTCAGATCGAATACTCTGATGGGCTCCTGTGGCCATGACTCGTCCCCAATTTAAGATCATAATCTGGCGACATAGCGGTTCGAGCTCAGCCAGGATATGGCTTGAGATCAGGATGTTGACGCCTTCGGAAGCAAGCTCCTTGAGGATGGAGGCGACTCCCTGGCGTCCCATGGGGTCCAGGCCGTTCATCGGTTCATCCAGCACGAGTAGTTCGGGGCCATGCATGATGGCCTGTGCCAGTTTGACGCGTTGGCGCATTCCTTTGGAATATTGCCCAAGTCGCCTAGCCCAGTCTGGTTCCCGAAGCCTGACACGGTTCAGGGCTTTCGAGGCAAGGTTACGGACCTGAGTTTTAGGCAGGCCTGAGAGCATGCCCAGGCTCATGAGCCAATCCAGCGGGCGGAGGTGCTCAGGCAGCGCTTCCTTCTCAGGACAGTAGCCGATGCGAGCCAGGGTGGGGGGGTGATCCCAGGGTGTGTGTCCCAGGACTTTTAAACAACCCGAGCTGGGCCTGAGTTGCCCCGTGATGATCTGAATCAGCGTACTCTTGCCTGCGCCGTTGGGCCCCACCAGTCCAGTGATCCCTGGAAGGACTTCAAAGGAGATGTGGTTGAGCCCCATCACCATCCCATACCAGCGGCTCAACTTGTCAGCTTTGATGATAGGAGGCATCACTCGGGTCTGACCTTTCCCTTGAGGGTGATAAGGCTCAAGCCAGCCATGAAACCTGCGGCGATCAGCGAAGCCATGCCGTTAGCTGAAGGTAAGCGCAACCAACGTTCGGTCAGTGAGCTAAAACTCTCAAGCAAGGGAAGGTTTTCCATGAGTTGAGACACATGGGTCGCTGGGTTGAAAAGGCATATCGCCCATTGGTCCAGGATGTGGGTCAGACTCAGGTAAGCCATCCATGGATATTGTTCGCCCTGTGATTTGGCCAAAAAATGCCCCACCAGCCATAGGACCAGCCAGATGATGGTGGTTGCCTTCTCGCGTTTGGAAAGGGCTGACACACCCAGGGCAAGCAGACTGAGAAAAGCCATGGAAGCCACGACAAATCCGACGCTCTGCATCAGGGCTTGCCTGGCGTGCCACAGGAAAGACCACGATGGAGACAGCAGGCACCCCAGCAACCAGGCATGGATAGCGGGAAGCAGCCAGACAAAACTCAGCAGGCCAAAAATGGCCATAAATTTACCAATAAGGTAGTCCGTGGGGCCCAGAGCTTTGGATCGATAGATGATGATGGCCCGACTGGATAGGTCCTGTGAAATGAGTGTTGGGATGGTTAAGGTGACTATCACCAGCGCCAGAGGTTGAAACCATCTGGTAAAGTAATAGAAACTCAGGCCATAAGTGCTGCTCACAGAAAGGTCAGGCCGTTCCAGGATCCAGCTGACCAGGCCACTCACGATGGCTCTAGGCTGGTTGTCCAGCTGGTTGACCAAGCTGTAGATCGCGCTCTCTTTGACCAAGAGCTGTCCCACGCCAAAGAGTAAGGCGCTTTGGGCCAAGCAAAGGACCCAGGCTCCCAAACACAGGTGCCTGATCCATTTGTTTGACCAGATGCCCTTCAAGGTCTGGTTTGCAACGACCAGTCGGCGATGCCAGATACCCCTGGCCTGCCCGGTCCAGTGTTGATAAAGGCTAGAGGGAATGCCCATGACTTGTCTCCAGTGCCTGAACAAACAGGGTTTCCAGTTGATTAGGGCTTTGCAGCATTTCCAGTGGGGTGATCCCATCGGCATCCAATGCTGCGATCAAGGGACCAAGATGACTGCAGTCATGCTCTACCTGAACGTGGCCGTTTGGCAGCTGAGTCGCCTTCCATCCTGCTCGCTGCATGCAGGCGATGGTTTTTTCGGAGGCTGATTCGGTGATGATTTCGGTGCATGGTTGTCGCTGCGCCTTCAATCGATCAATCCGATCCTGCATCAACACGCTTCCCAGGGCGATGATGACGATCTGGTCACAGATTCTTTCCACATCACTCAGGAGGTGAGAAGAAAGGACCACGCTGATGCCATGCTCGACCCACAAGGAACGGATGAGTTCTAAAATCTGTTCTCTTCCGGCTGGATCCAAACCGTTGGTGGGTTCATCAAGGAAAACGATTTCGGGGTCATGCACGATGGCCTGGGCGAGTTTCACTCGCTGCTTCATCCCGGTCGAATAGGTGTCAACCATGCGATAGCGTTCCTGTCCCATGCCGACAAAATCCAACATTTCATGAGCGCGTTGGCGTGCTTCTTGGAAAGGCATGCCCGAAAGCTGAGCGCAATAGGTCACATACTCACACCCTACCATACCTGGAATATGGCAGTCCTGCTCCGGGGCATAACCCACCCGAGTGCGGATTTCGCGGCCTGCTTTGGCGATATCCTTGCCAAGTAACCAAGCTTTTCCTGAAGTGGGTTTGATGAGCTGAAGCAGGCATTTCATGAAAGTGCTCTTGCCTGCGCCGTTGGGGCCAAGAAGGCCGATGGCGCCGGGAGGGATGGCAACTGAAACCTCATGGAGAGCGATCTGCTTGCCAAAGCGTTGGCTCAATCCTTCGGTTTGAATCACGGAATCATGCATCTGGTCCTCTCACCCTGATACCCACAAATTCATGCGGTAGGATGATATTAGGTGTGGTTGCTGAACTCGACAAGCCCTGGGATTTGGACTCTGCAGCGAGGAAGCAGGGTTTGTTTTCTGGTAAAAGACATTGCTACTGATGTGGGCTTACATGACACTCAAACTTGTGGATAAACCCTTTCCTACATACGACGCCTCGCGCGACTATGAATGGAATTATTCCCACCCGCCCCGGCTGGATCACTCCGTTGCCACCTTAAATAGTGACTGCCCAGGGAGGTGGACCTACGCGGGGCTTGAGGCAGCCTCTCCTCTTGCTATCGCCGCCGGTCCTCTTTTGAACAGTCAGTGGTTGCTTTATTACGCAAGTCTCGGATTTGATATCCTGACCTACAAGACAGTGCGTCGACGAGCCTGGGGCTGTTATCCCATGCCTAATTTGGTCCCGGTGGCCTCGCAAAGTCTTTTCTCATCGGTCAGTGAAGTGCGAGCCCAAACTGTGATGAGGGATTCTTGGGCTGTTTCTTTTGGTATGCCATCGAGGTCCCCTGATGTGTGGCGCCCTGATCTGTCGCGCTGTCGTCAGCAGTTAGCCCCGCATCAAATCCTAGCGGCATCAGTGGTCGCCACGCCAGAATCATCGACTACGCCCGTAGGTCTGGCGGAGGATTACGCCCAGTGCGCTGACTGGGCTAGGCAGAGTGGCGCTGATGTGGTGGAATTAAACTTTTCTTGTCCCAATGTGGCCACTTGCGATGGCCAGCTTTACCAGCAATTGGATCTGGCCCAAGGCGTTCTGGAAACAGTGAGAGCCAAACTAGGCCCGTATCCCCTGCTTGTTAAGTTGGGGGCGTTGAAGGCGCCTGATCAGGTAGCTGGGTGGATTGATTTGGCAAGATCCGTACAGACTGGATTGGTGATGATCAATTGTCTGGGTGCCAAGGTCAGGGTTGAGGATGCTTCAAGCCAGAATTTTTATTTCTCCGGCGCCCCCAGGGGGATAGCTGGCCATGCCACGGCGCAGGCGGTGGCAGAGCAGTTCAAACAATTTGCCCAACAGCGAAAGTCTGAATGTTTGAGCCCACCCTTGATCCCTGTGGGGGGGATTGCTGAGGCATCGCAGGTAAGGACCTATTTGAAAGGGGGGGCTGAAGCGGTCCAAGTCGCCACGGTGGCCATGCTGAACCCAAAATGGGCTATGCAGATCAAAGCAGCGCTCGCCACGCAACCCTGCTGAAGCATGACAAAAATGTCATGTAATCACCGGTTGCCAACCCTGCTCTCTGGCGATATGTTTGAGGTGCGATAGGAGTGCTGCGCATCCCGTGTAGCCCATGGTTTTGCATCTGCTCAGACTTGTTTCTGTCGCATCATCAAGCATCACCCATCATGTATTGGATACTTTTCATCGGCACCATGTTGATCGGCCTCTGGGCCCAGGCAAAGGTGAAGTCAACCTACCGACGTAATGCTGAGATCCGGGCACATAACGGCTTTTCTGGAGCCCAAGTCGCTGCCCAGATGCTTAGGCAAGCAGGCATTCATGACGTCGCGATTGAGGTGCAGCAAGGGATGCTGACAGACCACTATGACCCCATCCGCAAGCGACTGGTCCTGTCTGAAGATAATTACCGAGGCACTTCGATTGCCGCGATTGCCGTATCGGCTCATGAGTGTGGGCATGCCCTGCAACACCAACAAGCCTACGCCCCGCTCAAGATTAGGATGGCGTCTGTGGGCATCACCTCTTTTGCCAATGGTATGTTGACCTGGATCATGATGGGGGCCTTGTTCCTGGGAATGATTCCTTTGCAGCTCGCACTCCCTCTCCTGGCTGGGTGCTGGGGTGTGATCATGGCCTTCAACCTGATTACTTTACCTGTGGAATTTGATGCCTCACGCCGTGCCAAGGTGATGTTGCATCAGATGGGATTCACGGCAACTGCTACCGAAGACCGTGGGGTTTCTGAGGTACTCAACGCGGCCGCATGGACCTATGTTGCGGCTTTCATCACTTCGCTTGCTTATTTCTTATACCACCTCCTCCCTTTCCTGACGGGCAGGAGTGATGATTGACCATCAAGTTGCGACTTCTCTTGACTTGGTTGGGCCTTTTATGAGGTCCACGATCCTTCGGTGCTTGGGAGTATGGATCCAAGCAGATTCCCATTGCATCTCATGCTTTGAGATCGTCAAAATGTAGGGGTGAGCAAGAAGCACAAACGACCTGGCCTCAAGGCCTACCCACGGTTAGATCCCAATGGGATCCGCCCCAACATGAAGGTAGCCGACCTGATGGATCAGGCATTCCTGGCCTACAACGGAGGTCGCCTACGCGAAGCAGCTAGGCTACTGACTGAAAAAATGCTACCGGGTGACGGCATGTTGGGAATGAGCCTCACGGGCGCCCTAACTCCGGCAGGTCTTGGTAAATCTTGTTTGATTCCCTGGATGAAGGCTGGCTTTGTGGACTGGGTGGTTTCCACCGGTGCGAACCTCTATCATGACCTGCATTACGGACTAGATCTGCATCTGCATCAGGGATCGCCCTTTCTTGATGATGTGCGTTTGCATCAGGATGGTGTGGTCCGCATTTACGATGTCTTGTTTGACTACGATGTCCTCTTGGACACTGATGCTTTTGTAAGGCAGGTGATTCAAGGCGAGGAATTCCAGCGAGTCATGGGCACCGACGAATTTCACTATTTGCTAGGCAAGTATGTGGCAGAAAGAGGGCGTAAATTGGGCCTTCGAGACAGTTCTGTGCTGGCGACAGCCTACCGTTACGGTATTCCGATCTTCACCAGTAGCCCAGGTGACAGTTCCATTGGGATGAACGTGGCCGCCATGGCCCTGCGTGATCAGGCCCTCCAGTTCGATGTGAATCGCGACGTGAATCAAAGTGCTTCCATTGTCTACGATGCCAAGTCATCAGGACTCACCTCATCGGTGTTTATTCTGGGTGGAGGGAGCCCCAAGAATTTTATGTTACAGACCGAGCCTCAGATTCAGGAAGTCATGGGTATTGCTGAAAAAGGTCACGATTATTTTCTGCAGTGCACTGACGCTCGGCCTGATACCGGTGGCTTGAGTGGCGCCACCCCTGCTGAAGCGGTCAGCTGGGGTAAGGTCGATCCTCAGACTCTTCCTGATTGTGTGGTAGCCTACGTCGACTCCACGGTTTCACTACCATTGCTCACGGCTTACTGTCTTTCTCGTTTGCCAAGGCGTCAACATAAGCGTTTATACGCACGTCGCGATGAACTATTGAAGGGTCTGACCCAAGCGTATCTCAAGGTTGGTAGTGTGACCAAGACCAGGACCCAGCGCAATCTGCCAAAACGAGCTACCGGGGCTGGAAGGCAGACCCAAGGCGCCACATGTCGAGGATGAATGATAGCGTTCGCATAATGGATTTTCGGCAACCACTCAACCTTGCAACAGCTAGGGCATGCCTCCTTTTTTTGATGTGGGTGCTGGTTTGGCAATCAAGGATGCTGGCCATCGATACCCCCGAGGGCATGCCCGCAAGCGCCAGCACCCTGAAAGTGATGTCTTACAACATCCATCACGGGGAAGGGACTGATCAGCATCTGGACCTAGAACGCATCGCAAGGATTATCCGCGAATCTGGGGCAGATATCGTGGCTTTGCAGGAGCTGGATCAATTGACACGACGCACGGGTGGGGTATCCCAGACCGAAGAGCTGGCCAGTCAGCTAGGGATGCACCATCAATTCGCACGAGCCATTCACTTTCAGGGTGGCGCTTACGGGCTCGCAGTATTGAGCCGATGGCCCATCTTAAGGCATCAAATCCATGCGCTACCCTATCGATTGGGACAGGAGCCACGTATTGCGCTGGAGACCTGGATTGAACCAGGTGAGGGGCATCCCAAGCTGCACGTAGTGAACGTGCACCTCTGTCATTTGAGTGATGAAACCCGCCAGGAGCAAGTGCAACGGGTGCTTCAGCTGGTTGATCATGCTGGGGCGACACCGACGCTGCTGGCAGGAGATTTCAATGCCAATCCAGGCAGCCTGCCCATGGCCAAACTCTGGGAAAAGGGTTGGCAGGACGACCTGGCCCCTCATGCTGGGATTGATTATGTGCTGCGGGCCCCTGATTCAAAACTCAAACGCCTGGCTGCTATCATCCTCAAGGAGCCGATCGCCTCGGATCATTTGCCAGTTATGGTGACCTATGATTGGCCAGAAATAGATTGAAGCCCTCTTTTGAGGTCTTCCACAAAGCTACGCACATCTTCTGAGGTGGTATCCCAAGAGCACATCAGGCGGCAGCCTTTTTCTCCAATGAAGGCGTAGAACTTCCAACCCAGATCATGCAAATATTTAATAAGCCCCTTGGGCATTTCCACGAAGACTGAGTTGGCCTGTCGTGGGAAGAGAATCTGGATCCCCTCCACTGGACTGAGCAATTCATGCATCAGGGCAGCCATCTTGTTGGCGTGAGCCGCGTGTTTGAGCCAGACTCCGTTTTTCAACATCCCCACCCATGGCGCGGAAAGGTAGCGCATTTTGGAAGCCAATTGCCCCGCTTGCTTGCAGCGGTAATCAAACTCATGGGCGAGCCGGCGGTTGAAAAAAACCACCGCATCCCCTACCGCAGAACCGTTCTTGGTGCCACCCAGACACAGTACATCCACCCCTGCCTGCCAGGTTAGGGCCTTGGGTGATACACCCAATTGGGCCACGGCATTGGCAAATCGTGCGCCGTCCATGTGCATGGTTAAGCCCAGGTGCTTGGCACGGCAGCCCAGGGCTTCCAATTCGTCCACACTATAGCAGGTGCCCATCTCAGTTGCCTGAGTGACACTGACGACCTTCGGTTTGGGGTAATGCACGTCGGTGCGTCGCTTGACCATGGCCTCCACCGCATCGGGTGAGATCTTACCTTCTGGGCCTTCGATCAATTGCACTTTGGTGCCATTGGAAAAGAATTCTGGAGCCCCGCATTCATCCCTTTCCACATGAGCAAAGTCGTGACAAAGGATGCTGTGGTAGGATTGGCACATCGCTGCCAGTGATAGGCTGTTGGCCGAAGTGCCGTTGAAAACAAAGAAAACCTCACAGTCGGTTTCAAACACCTCACGAATCTGATCGCAGGCTTTAACCGACCATGGGTCCTCACCGTATGCTGGCTGATGATCTCGATTGGCCTCCTCCAGGGCCTGCCAGGCTTCTGGGCAGACTCCAGCATAATTGTCACTGGCAAAATGGCGGCGGCGTTCCTTGGTCATGGTTTGTTTGAGCTCAATTGTGTGAGCCTGGTTGTTACGTTGCCAAGTACCATTGGCCCTGGCCAGTCGTAATTGCCTTATGGCGAGCAGCTGTTTTACCTGTTGCCCGAGGCAGGCTTTTTAGGCAGAGTGCACCATCATGTTCAAGCCCCTCACCATACTCTCATGTTCCCTTGCATTGCTGATGATTCCCTCCCTTCATGGGGCTGAAACGCCGAGCCATTCGGCGGTCACACCTGCACCCAGAGAGGGTGGGTGGGTCACCAGGCACGAGCAATTCAATCAAAATGTCAAAGCTCATCAGGGTGATATTGACCTTATTTTTGTTGGCGATTCCATCACTCAGGGTTGGGAGGGAGCTGGCAAGGCAGTATGGGAAAAATATTATGGGCATCGTAAGGCACTGAACCTTGGGATTGGTGGTGATCGCACTCAGCACGTGCTATGGCGCCTGGACCATGGCAACGTCGAGGGTATTTCTCCCAAGTTGGCTGTGGTGATGATTGGGACCAATAATTCTGGAGAGGATCGCAACACAGCCGATGAGATGGTTGATGGCATCACTGCGGTGGTCAACAAGCTCAAGTCGAAATTGCCTGAGACTAAAATCCTGCTCCTTGGGATTTTTCCCCGTGGAGAGCACTTTAATAATCAAAGGGGCAAAATCCTGCAGGTCAATCAAGCTATCCAGAAGTTGCAGGACTGGAAGCGTGTTCAATACATGGATATTGGGCATCGCTTCGTGGATCGATCTGGAAGCATCCCCAAGGCCATCATGCCTGACTTCTTACATTTCTCTACCGCAGGTTATGGTATTTGGGCTGCCGCTATGGAAAAGCGCATCGCCACCCTCCTCAAAGATCGCCCCGTTGAAATGACCCATGGTGATTTCAGCGGGGAATGGACCTTTTCCATTCAGGGACCCAATGGTGAAATGGTGGATTCACCCTTGACCATCAAACAGACAGGGGCGCGCATCCGTGGCTCCATGACCATGGGCCCTGACCGTTCTTTTGATCTGGAACATGGTGGCATCTTTGGGGATCAGATTGCCTTCACCGTGACGCGTGACCGACCCCAGGGCGGGCAGATGGTCTATGAACTCAAGGGAACCCTCAAGGACCAGCGCTTGGAAGGCAAGGTGACCGCCAAGATGGATGGTGAAACCACCACCATCGACTGGAGTGCCAAGCGCTGAAATCACCTGAGCAGGTGAGGAGCGTGCGACGCGGGAGGTCGACGAATCCATTTTGGTGGGTCATTGCGCCAACGCTTCAGATTTTGAGGGCTTGACTCTAGAGGCAAGCCCTCAATTCGTATTGCCTCACTCAAGGCGGCCAGCGAAGTAATCCAAGCGACGCTTCACCTCTTCGCGATCCTCAGGGTCATCCAGTTTGGACACATCGAAGCGCAGGGGATTCTCTGTCCGATCGTGGAATAGCACCGCGCTATTCAGGGTGATGAGTTTCACCGCGTGGCTAGCTCCTTCATTGAGGATTTCATAAAAGGTGGGTCTTGGGTCCCGCTTGTGGATCAGCCCCAGGAATTCGGCAGCGCGCAGCCTGACCAGGGGGTTGGCATCCTTGAGCAGAGCCTTGGCCTGAGGCAAAAAGGATTCGGCCTGTTCACCAAAAATACTACATGCCGTCAGCGCCCAGTAACGAAGCGTGTCATCTTCGGTGCGCAGAGCCCGCATGAGATTTGGTTTGGCATCCTCAAAGGATTCAAGGGCTAAATTGCAGAGGCGCAGATACTGGCGGATCTCTCGAGTATGGTTTTGACCATAGGCAATACCATCGTCCAGGGCGCTTTCGACCATGTGACTCTCTGGGTAGAAACTCAAGTCATTGATGCGTGTCAGTTTTTCATTGAGTCGCTCCCTCATGACCTTGAGTAGTGATGCGTGGGCTGGATCGGATGCCAGGTTGTTGACTTCGTCTGGATCGGCTGCCAAATCAAAAAGCATTTCAGCTGGCTTGGGTGTGAAAAAAGCGCTTTGAGCTGAATTGAGGTTTCCTTCCTGAAAGAGTTGACGCCATTCCTGGTAGGCGAGCATGCGGTAGCGGTAGTTGTTTTGAAGGCTATCAGGATAGAAGGGCTGAAAGGATCGGATATACTTAATGGAACCCTTCCTTAGCGAACGCACCATTTCGTACTTTTCGTCAAAACGATCTGCGTAGCCAAAGGCCTCATCCCGAGACTCCAGTCGTGTTGGGGTGAAGAGCTCCCCAAGAAAGGGGTTGCCGTCCATGACATCCGGGATTTTCAGCCCAGCTAAGTGCAGGACCGAAGGGCCAAAATCAATGAAGCTGACAAAGGTTTGAGGTCGGGTGTTGACCTTGAGTGGTAGGCGAGATCGCCACGCTTCGGGAATGCGGATAACCAGCGGGACATGCAGCCCGGATTCATAGAGGTATCCCTTGCCTCTGGGAAGGACCCCACCGTGATCACCAAAATAGAAAATAAAAGTGTTTTCCAGCAGGCCATCCTCCTTGAGCTGTTTGACCAGTTTGCCAACCTGCTCATCCATCTGTTCGATGCGATCAAAATAGCGGGCCTTGGTGAATCGAAAAGTTGGGGTGTCGGGTTGATAGGGGGTGAGATGGATGTCAGCGGCGTCGGTCCGGTTGGGTTGCTGGGTCATGGCCGTTTCATCAAAATGCAGAGAGCTTTCATGCGTGGTGGTAAAGGTCTGCATGTGAAAAAAGGGTGTTTGTGGCGTGGGGCGATGACGCCAGCTGGCCTGACGAGAAGAGGCGTCCCAAACGCCCTCTCCTTCGATGACGTTGTAATCTTTTTTCTGGTTATTGGTGGTGTAATACCCGGCCTCTCGAAGCAAAGCTGGCCACATGCGAACGCCCTCGGGAAGATGGGCCTGCTGGAGCTTGCGGTGGTACTGAAATCCTGCTCGAGGAGCCAGGATTCCAGTCATCAGGGTAGTCCGTGCCACCGAACAAACCGGAGCGTTGGAAAAGGCGTGATCAAACACCAAGCCTTCCCTGCCCAAAGCAGCAATGGCTGGTGTGGCTCCGTGTTCATTGCCGTAGAGCTGCATGTAGTGCTTGGAGTTATCTTCGGAGAGGATGAAGACAAAGTTGGGAGGGCTTTGAGCCGATCGAGCGCTGAGCCATGGCCCTGAGCCAAGGATCAAGGCAATCAACAGGCAAGCGTGTCGGAGATGATCAAGGAGCGAGGGGATGGATTGCATAGACTCATCCAATCACAAACAAACCTGTCTTGGCAACCTCGAGCGGTTGCCAGGCTCAACGATCCCAACCCAGGTCCTGGAGGCGATGAATTTCTCCCACGATATCCACCCCCTGGTAAAAAGAAAACCAACCCTTGAGTCTTTGGGTTTCTCCCGGGGCGCAGTCTGGGAATTGGGGGTCGGAATGCATGCAGGGGCAGGGTGCATTTGCCCAGCATCGTTGGTGTGGGGTCCAGGCGGTGATGGCCCATCGTCTTCCCTCGCCATCGTGGCAGGCAATGTAAGGAGCAATCGGCAACTTGTTGTCGTTAGTTTGAACTTCGAACCCGGCGAGTCTGCCCAACATGACGCAGTTCTGAACCCTCAGATCATTCAAGGTTTCTTGAGTCCCGTTGTGCAACCACATTTCCATGATCAGCCCCTTTTTCCAGCTTGTAACGCGGGTGCCAAAATCAATGCCATTGGGTAGGCGCCGCTGCATGCTAAGCGAATGATCGGGGTGCCGAGTCCACTCTGTCGGTTCCAGAGTGATAGATTGTTCATCCCATACCGTCGGAATATGGGTATGGGCCAGGTAGGTCAGGCCCAAATGTGACCAGATGGCCTCGGGAATATCCAATACCGCATAGCCGCCTCCTTCCCATGGAGCAAAGGCACTGACCTTGGTTTCGCGCTGGGGATCGATCGCTCCCTCCAGAAAACCGATCCGTGGGTGCCTGCCTCCCGGGTAAGGCATGACGCGTAGGTTGTCGTAAGATTGTTGATCCGATCTAAGAGGGCTATCGATATGCCACCTATCCATGGCTTGCCTAATGGTTTCTTCCTCAAGTCCGCTGACCTGTTGCACCTCCTCCAACGAGTAATCATGATGCAGGATCATGTTTTTCAGCCAGTAGGTAAGCTCCTCTGGATTGGTGCTTGGTCGGGTAATGCCTTGCCCGCGGTTCTGAGAGGTGAATATCAGGAACATCGCGAAGATTAAGCACCATGGTGAACAGGGCTGCATACGGTTCACCTGCCCTCGGGCTGTCAGGCAGGCCGATCTAGGTGGGTAGGGAAACATTCCAGGATTTTATCTTCCATTGGCTAAAAGTCCATTGATATTCAAAGGTCGACTCGGTAGTTTTGCCAACGTGCTCGATGACCGCCCCTACATGCAATCGTCCTACCAGGCCACACGGCGTCACCCCTCGGTGATGCTCCTGATTGGAATCAGTGTGGGGGTGTTCCTGCTTCAGGCTCTGACTCGGACACCTGGCTTTCCCAGTGTCTGGGATCATTATTTTTATCTCAGCCAGACAGGAGTGGGGCGAGGGTTTCTCTGGCAGTTCATTTCATTTCAGTTCATCCATGCCAACTTGCTGCATCTTCTCTTCAATGGTTGGGCTCTCTATGTCTTTGGTCGCATGATTGAGGAAACCCTGGGCAAGGATGGCTTCCTGAGTCTCTTTTTTATGTCCGGTGCTCTAGGTGGACTGCTCCATCTGCTGATTGCTTGGTCGACATCAGGGATGGAAGTGCCCCAATACATGATCGGGGCTTCAGCTGGAATCTACGGCTTGATCGCAGTGTTTGCCCGTCTCTGGCCTGATTCCCCCATGATGCTTTTCCCTTTTCCAGTCACTTTGCGTGTGAGGCATTTTTTCTTTATCCTGCTCGCTATCGCTGGGGTAGGGCTGCTTTTTTCTGGAGCAGGGCAGGTTTCACACGCCGGCCACTTTGGCGGAGCCATTGGCGGTCTGCTCTACGCTCACTACTTCATGGGACGACGCACGCCTGTCTTTGCAGCTAAGCAGACGGTCCGCCCCAGAGAGTTCAAGGCTGCTAAGGTGCGTGGGGTCGCCAGGGTCTTCGCTCAGAAAGCCAATCGCCCTGCAAGGCCTGCTGAAATGTCTAGGGAAGAGTTTATTTCCCGTGAAATTGATCCTATTCTTGAGAAAATTTCCGCTCATGGCATGCACAGCCTCACGGAAAAGGAACGTCAATTGTTGGAGTCGGCCCGATCCAAGCTGGATGGGAGATCGCGCTGAAGCTTCCGGCTGGGTCAGCAATGGTAGACTTGTCGTAACTGTTTTTGGGGAACCCAGTCACTGGTAACCAGCCCGACTGATTTGTGTGGCTGAGGTTTTGCTCTCGGCGAGTTTACCTGTCCGGATCATGCTCAAACCATTTCCCATCGTCCTACGGGAGCTTCAGGTGGCCAGCCGTCGTCCTTCGACACATGGGTTGCGTTTGCTGTGTGCTTTGGCGGCTTGTGCGCTGTTTGTTTTCTCTCTGTTAAGTTTTTCCTTTACCGCATCGACAGGTCCTAGCGGTGGCAACCAGGGGTTAGGGATCTTTCAGTCACTCAGTGTCGTGTGTTGTGGGTTTTGCTTATTGGGTGGGGTTTTTACCTGCTCAGATGCCCTGAGTCGAGAGCGACGCGAGGGAACCCTCAAGCTACTCTTTTTAACTGACCTACATCCCATGGACGTGGTCATGGGCAAATTAACAGCTCAAGGGGTCAACCTCTTTCATGGACTTTTGGGAATCGTGCCCCTCCTGGCACTCACCTTTCAGCTGGGTGGAGTGACGCTGGGGTTGTTTGTGAAAACTATTTTCATGCTTTTCAATACCCTCTTCCTGTCCATGGCGGCCACGTTGATGGTTTCCTCTTTTTCGCAGGATGAACGACGCAGCCTCATGGCTTCGATTGGTGTGGCTGGATTGCTCTACTTTGGGCCCGCCATTGGGGTTGAGTTCTTGATCGGACGAGGCACCCCATCCAACTGGTTGGTCCATGGCCTCGCTCTTTTTTCACCGCTGCATCACTTTCCTTTTTTGATGGGGCAGTCCGCTTGGTTGTCGCTCCGCCTGGTTGGAAGCTGGGAGGGGTTTCTCATCCAATGGGTCGTGGTTCATGGCACTGCCTGGTCGATGCTTTGGGTTGCTTCTCGCGGAATCATGGATGATGGAAGCGTTGGGAGGTTGGCTCAGGTTGGGGCACGTGTGAAGCTTGGGTGGCATTATTTTCTCTATGGTAGCGGTGCCGCCAGATCGCAACGCCGCCGCCGCTTGCTGGATCAACATCCCATGGTGTGGATGGTCATGAGAGAAAAACTCAAGGAACAATATGCCTGGATATTGGTGGTCTCGGTGGCGCTCATATGGTCCATTGGCTATGTCTCCAATGGGGAAGTGATGGCCGAACCGCCCGTTCTCATCGTGCTGGGCTGGTTCGTGCACCTTCTTTTAAAGGTATGGGTAGCAGCTGAAGCAGCCACTCTGGTTGCCGCTGATCGTCGAAATGGGTCCATGGAGCTTCTGATTACGACGCCACTTGGGTCCAAGGGCTTGGTGCATGGGCTCTTTAAGGCCAGTACGCTTCAATTCGTCAAGCCCATCGCCCTCCTTTTGGTCTTGGAGTTGGCACTGATGCTTTCCCTAGCGCAGGGGACACGTAATTTGTCCCTCGAGCAGGCTCGCATCCTTTATGTGGCGAGCATGATTGGACTGATTGCCGATATGGCCTCTATTGGTTGGGCGGCAATCTGGTTTGCTTTGATCAGTGGGAGTGCTCACAAGGCAATCAGTCGGGCTGTACTGACCATCTTGGTGATTCCTTGGATCCTGTACGCTCTAGCCTTGATGATCATGCGCTACCTTACCTTTGCAGGGATACCATGGCTGGGTGCTTTTCAAACTGGTGTCTGGCTCTGGGTTGTGGTCTGTGTTGCCTGGAATGCCCTTTTTGCGTGGGGTTTGATGAGACAACGGGTTCACACACGATTCGAGTTAAGCGTTTCGGAGGGTGTGCCTGCACGGCACTCCTAGCCCCGATAGGCCACGGTCATGACCAGGAGGCCTGCAAAGATTCCGCATCACTACCCTGAGAGCGCAGCATTCGAAGGCTCAAGGAGGCATGGCGCTTTGCCAGTCGCTGGCCTGAATCATCGCAAACCAAGGGGCAGTGGTAGAAGTCCGGTGCTTTCCACCCCAAGGCACGATAGATCAAGAGCTGCCTTGCAGTGGATACCAGCAAGTCCTCTCCGCGGACAACTTCGCTGATTTGCATGCGGTGGTCATCTACGGTCACCGCCAATTGATAAGAGGGGACTCCATCGGATCTCCAGATCACAAAGTCTCCGAAATCTTGCCCTGCTCTATAGTGCTTGAGACCAAGTCGTCGATCCTCAAAAGAAATGATCTCTCCATCGGGCACCCTGAAGCGCCAGCAGTGAGATTGATGAGAAAAATCCTTCCATGTTGACGAGTTGGTGGCGCGACACGTGCCAGGGTAAAGCCACTCATCATCAGCAGCATGTGGAGCACGCTGGGCCTGCTGAATATCCTTTCTCGAACAAGTGCAGGGGTAGAGATGTCCCTTTGCTTTGAGCGTCTCCATCGCAGTGTGATAGAGATGCATGGATGCACTTTGATCGTAGGGTTCATGAGGTCCTCCGATGTCCGGACCTTCCTGCCATTGGAACCCAAACCATTTTAGATCCTCATAACAGTCCGTGATGAAGGATGGTTTGCAACGAGATCGGTCAAGATCCTCCATACGAAGAATCAGGCTTCCCCTTTCTGCCATGGCCCGCTGTTGAGCTATCCAGAAAGTGCGTGCGTGGCCCAGATGCAAATGTCCGGTCGGTGTGGGAGCGATTCGCCCCCGATAAACTAAAGAGCTAGCACACATCAGAAAGGCATCTCGGGATGGTTTTCTAACCAGGATTCAAAGCCAGGTAATGGGAATGAAAGTAAAGCTTGGAGCTTGGAGCAATCTAGCGTGGTGTCCGGTGCCCTTGGTGGGCCATCATAAGACGCTAGCGAGGTAGACTTGAGTAATGAGGGATCATACCCCCAGCGCTCATTGAGGCGTTTGCCGATGGCATGGCGGGAAAGGCGCTGAGAGCCGCATAAGTGGTAAAGCCCAGTGAGGCCTTGATCGAGCATTTCCCATAGCGCCAAAGCCATGACGATGGCTGGCAGAGGGCTGCGAAACTCGTCGACAAACAGGGAAACGGGTTTCCCTGCTTGCAGGACCGCCCTTATTTGCTCGTTGAAGCCACGATCTCCGGTAGGGGAGATACCGCCGTTGAGCGAGGTGCGTATGATGGTATGGTTGGGATTCTTAGCGACCAGAGCTTCTGCCTCGCACTTGGTGCGTGCATAGGTGTTCAGGGGGTTGGGAGAATCATCCTCTAAATAAAAGCCCTTTTCACCGTCAAAGACCAAGTCGGTTGATAGGAAAAAAAACGGTATGGTCTCGGCTAACTGGGCCAAATGAGCGGTGGCTGCCACATTGATGGCGTGAGCTTCCTCAGGCAGGGCTTCGCATTGCGGGCTTTTGCTCATCGCAGCACAATGAATGATGGCTGAGGGAGTATCTCGCTCGAAAAACCTATCGACACGCTTAAAATCAAGCAGATCAAGGTCTTGGCGTAGCCAGCCAACGACCTGCCGGTTCTCTGGGCTCTGTTGGAGTAAGTGGTGACCAATGAGCCCGCCGGCCCCTGTGACCCATACCGGCCCCTTTGCCATGGCCTTTGCTTCCTGAGTTCTGCAGGCTTTCACTGATTCTGGCATGTGATAAGGGGTAGGCTGCTAGGCTAGCTGAAATGACTCGTTTTCTCGGTTCCAGGGTGTCAATTCCCAGTTGTCACACTTTTGTACAAGCCAGAGACTTGAAACGGCAAGCAACTTAAAGCAACTTGGCAGCATTGGTCTTGCCCAACAAACAGTGCCTGCGATCGACTCAGAGTAGCCTGTGCAGGCAAGACTTCAGTTTTTTAGTCATGCATCCAATGGTCCCGCCAAACAGGCCTTCGTCGGCTTCACTTCCACTTATTGAGACTTCCAGCCCAAGTGTATCCTCAGCAGACTCGCCACGACTCATGGTGTGTCTTGCTATCCTACTGGTTCTGGGCAGTGCCTGTGGCAAATTTGGCAAGCCCAAGGAAAAGGAAACTTCGGCCAAAGAAACATCGATTCCTGTGGAACTCACCATCCTAGGGCGGGGTGCTATTGAGAGCGTGCTCGAAGCCTCAAGCAGTTTGGAGGCAGAGCGTGAGGTGAAGGTGGTTGCCCGAACAGCCAACCGTGTCGAAACTTTACGAGTGGAGGAAGGTGATGAGGTGGTTTTGGATGATCTGCTTGTTCAGCTGCAGAATGACATCCAGATTCTTCAGGTCTCAAAGGCCAGCAACCAAGTCGAAGAGGCCAAGGAGGAGTTCGAGCGTCAGGCCTCCTTGCATCAGCAAAATCTTGTCAGTGATCAAGCCTTCAGCCAGACCAAATATCAGCTGCAGCAGCTACAGTTGAACCTTGAAGACGCTCAGCGTGAGTTAGGCTATACCCTCATTAAGGCCCCCATAGGTGGCAAGGTGACTCAACGCATGGTCAGGGTGGGTGACCAAGTAACCGCGGGCCAGCACCTCTTCACCGTTATCGACTTTAGCTCGATTGTCGCGCGACTTTTCATTCCTGAAAAGGAGCTCAAGCGCGTTGCGGTCAATCAACGCGTGCGGGTTCGTTCCACAGCCTTCCCGGAGCAAGTGTTCGAGGGCTACGTGCTTCGCATTGCACCAGTGGTGGAATCGGCCTCGGGCATGATCAAGGTCACAGTGGGTTTTCAAGATGTGGGCCCGCTGCTGCCGGGCATGTATGTGGATGCTGACATTGTGACTGCTTCACAGAATCAAACCCTTCTGATGCCCAAAAAGGCTATCGTGTATGATGGAGAGCAGCGATTTGTTTTTCGACTCAAGCCAGATAATACGGTGGAGCGCATTCTCCTTTCGATCGGGCTGGAAGATGCTGACCACGTGGAACCGGTGGCATTGCTCAAAGAGGGCGATCGTATTGTGGTGGCTGGTCAGACCGGCCTTAAAGACGGTAGTCAAGTCAAAGCTCTTGATGTCGATGCGTCTCAAGATCAGAACACGACATCCGGAGAGGTAAGCTCATCGGACCAACCCACGCAGTCCTAGAGGTTTTGTAGCCTCTGGCTCCCCAATCGTTCATGAGTTTTTCCCCTCAACAAACATCCACTTCCCATTTTACCACCGAACGTCCAGTTGCCGTGCTCATGGTGTTCGTCGCTGCGGTGGTGTTTGGTGCTTTCTCCTTCAAGCGTCTGCCTCTGACTTTGATGCCTGAATTGAATTATCCCACGTTGACTGTGCGTACTGAATTTGAGGGGGCGGCACCAGAGGAAGTAGAAAACGAAGTCAGCCGTCCGATTGAGGAAGCCCTTGGAGTGGTCAACGGCCTGAGTCAGATCAGCAGTGTCAGTCGGGCCGGCGTGAGTGATGTGTCGCTAGAGTTTGTCTGGGGAACAGACATGAGTCAGGCTGCCCAGGATACCCTTGAAAAACTCGATCAGGTTTTCCTGCCGAGGGAAGTGGATAAGCCCTTGATCCTTCACTTTGATCCATCGCTGGACCCGATCATGGAATTAAGCCTTTCGGGGGAAGGGGTTTTATTTGAGGGTGAAATCGGTTTGAGACGTTTGCGCCGTCTGGCAGAAATCCAGATTCGCCGAGCCCTCGAACCGATCACCGGTGTGGCCGCGGTAAGAATTCGTGGAGGCCTTGAAGAGGAGATTCACGTGATGCTTGATCAGGACGCGCTCAGGCGAACGGGACTTTCCATTCAAGGAGTGATCAGTCGTTTGCAGCAGGAGAACATCAATGTCGCCGGTGGTTTGGTCAAGGAGGGACGATCCGAATACATGGTGCGCACCCTCAACGAATACCTCAGCCAGGAGCAAATTGAGGATACCATTGTGCGCCGTGATGCTTCAGGGGAATTGCGCATACGCGATTTGGCCACAGTCAGTCGGTCTCATCGAGAGCGTGAAATCCTCACCCGCACTGGGGGTCGAGAGAGTGTGCAAATCGACATCTACAAGGAAGCAGACGCCAACATGGTTGCCGTCTCCGAGGCGGTGCGCTCCGCGCTGGGGCCTATCGAAACAGTTCGGCCTCAGGGGATCCAGAAATGGCTGTCAAAGTGGAGCCCTCCGGGAGGTCGACGCAATGCAGATCGTCTTGCGGCCCGTCTTTTCAAACAGGAAGGGGCCCGGCTGGAGGTGGTCGCAGATCGATCGGTTTTCATTGAAAATAGCCTCCGCGAAGTGCAAACCACTGCGGTGATCGGCGGCCTTCTTGCGGTGCTGGTGCTCTTTCTTTTCCTCAGTGATTTAAAAAGCACGCTTATCGTGGCCGTGAGCATTCCTATGAGTGTGATCATGACTTTCGCTCCGCTCAACCTTTCGGAAGTAACGCTTAATATCATGTCTCTGGGTGGTTTGGCCCTGGGTGTCGGCATGCTGGTGGACTCATCGATTGTGGTCTTGGAATCGATTTATCGCTGCAGACAGGAAGGTGATACCATCAAGATGGCAGCGGTGCGTGGAGCCAGGGAAGTGCGTGGGGCTGTGACCGCCAGCACGCTGACTTCCATTGCGGTTTTTTTGCCGATGGTCTTTGTCGAAGGGATCGCAGGCCAAGTGTTTGGAGATTTGGGTATCACCGTGGTGGTTTCCTTGTTAGCATCGCTTATTGTCGCTGTTTACTTCATTCCCATGCTGGCCAGCCGGGAGCCCATGAACGCTCAACCAAACCCAGTGGCTGGGGGGCCATCCACCAGGGGGCGATGGGTTGCATGGCAAGCCTTTCAAGGGGACTACCCAAAGATCTCGATTTCCTGGCGTTGGCTTTGGCTTCCCTACGGTGTTTTGCGCCTGTTCCTTGGCTTGGTATTGGAGTGCTTGGCCAAAATGGTCACCGCTATTCTGAGCTTGGTGGTTGGGGTGCTGGTTCGAGGCTTGTGGCCACTTTGTAGGACCCTAGGGGTTGGGGTGATGTCCCGCCCTGTCGCTTGGACTCAGGCTTTCATCGAAGCAACCCAGCGTCGGTATCAACGCCTGCTCAGCTCAGCTCTGGATCGGCCCACATCGGTTTTCACCATTGTGTTACTTTGCGTTTTGGTGACTGGCTGGGCCATTTTCCAACTGGACAGTGAGTTGCTACCTGAGGTGCATCAGAGCGAAGTCACCTTTGAATTGCAACTTCCAGTAGGGACTCCTCTTGAGGAAACAGTCCGTGTGCTGAGTGAGGTTGAGTCTAAGATCCTGGAAAATGGGGACGATATTCAAACGGTATTGACTACATTTGGCTATGATATCACCAACATGAAACGCTCGGACGAAGGTGAGCATTCAGCTAGGTTTAAGCTTTTGCTACGGCATCAGGGCAAACCTCTGGAGACTGAAAACCGAGTCCTTGAACGTGTGAGAGCCTTGCTTGTTGATGTGCCAGACTTGCGTTTTCGTGTCACACGCCCTGTTCTGTTCAGCACGCGCAAGCCCATCAGTGTTGAAATTCACGGAGATGAACTTGAGGCACTCAAGGTCAAGGCGCGTGAAGCCGAAGAGGTCCTTGGTGAGTTGAACGCCCTAGCCGATGTTGAAACCACCCTTCGGTCGGGTGCGCCCGAAATTCAGATCACCTACGATCGAGCGAGTTTGGTGCGCTTCGGTTTGAATATCGGCAGGGTGGCTGAGCTGGTGCGTGATTTGGTTCAAGGCAATGAAGCAACGCAATTCAACATGAAGGATCGTCGTATCCCGATCATCGCGCGTTTGCAGATTGAGGATCGTCAGCGAGTGGAGGACATTGGTCAGCTCACAGTCAACCCCGGTGAGCCCCAGCCCATTCCGCTGAGTGCTGTAGCTCAGTATGAAATCGGCGAGGGGCCAAGCGAAATCCGAAGGATCGATGGAAAACGCGTGGCTCTTGTTCAGGCTAATTTAGGGAATGCTTCACTGGGAGGAGCCGTGCAAGCGATCGAATCAGTCCTCGATTCTCTGATTCAATGGCCTGCCGATATGACTTATTTCATCACGGGTCAGAGTGAGGAATGGGATCGTAGTCAATCCAGCCTTCTGATGGCTATGGCGCTGAGCGTGTTTCTAGTTTATGTCATCATGGCATCTCAGTTTGAATCCCTTCTCCAGCCTTTTATTATCATGTTCAGCGTGCCTTTGGCTTTCGTGGGTTCGGCGTTGGGACTTCTCATGACCGGCACCAGTCTGTCAGTGGTGGTGTTCCTTGGGCTGATCATGTTGGTAGGTATCGTGGTGAACAATGCCATTGTGCTAGTCGACTACGCTAACTTGATGCGTCAGCGAGGGCTTTCAGCCCGTGAGGCGATCACCACGGCATGTTCCCTGCGTTTGCGGCCGATCTTGATGACCACTGCCACCACGATCTTGGGTCTGCTGCCTATGGCTATGGGCTGGGGAGATGGAGCAGAAATCCGCACACCCATGGCTCTGGCTGTTGTCTTTGGACTAGCCTCCTCGACACTCCTAACCCTGGTTGTGGTCCCCACCGTTTATCACTTGCTTGCTCGATGGTTGGGTGGAACCGTTGGAGAGAGCGCGTCATAATTCCAGACAGGTAAGACCATGCATCAAGACCCCGACCAATGCCCAAGATTTTCTAGCCGCCTGGCGCGCTTTTCATTGGATCGTCGGGTAACCGTATTCGTCTTGGTGCTTACCATCGTTGTGATGGGAATCATCGCTGCCATAGGCTTGCCGATGGAATTATTTCCCCGAGGCTATGAAACCAAATTTTTGAGTGTTTATGTGCCTTGGAGTAATGCCCCAGCGGAGGAGACCTTGGAGAAAATCACCAAGCCCATGGAAGAGGAACTTTCCACGGTCAAGCATCTCAACACCATTAATTCATGGTCGAGCCAAAATGGTGCCAACGCCTTCCTGAGCTTCAAATCCAAGACCGATATTGCAGTCGCTTACCGAGAAGTTCGTGATCGCATGGAGAGAGCCAGGCTGCGATTCCCAGATGATGTGGAGCGCTACTTCATTCAAAAGCATGATCCATCTGGTATTCCCGTCGCGGTCCTTGGGGTGGCCATTGATCCGTCCATGGCCGATTACTACAATTTGGTCGAAAAAAAAATCATCCTCCCTATCTCACGGATCGATGGTGTTGCGAAGGTAGATCTCAATGGACTCCTTGAGAAAGAAGTCATTATTGAAATCGATAAGCAGAAAGCTGACGCCTTTGGTCTCAATATTTTTCAACTCGCGCAGGACTTAGGCCAAGATAATTTTACCATGACTGGTGGGGATGTGCGCTACTCGGACAAAAAGTTCATGGTTCGCTCGGTGGCGACCTACACCACTTTGGAAGATTTTCAAAACCGACCCATTAACGAACGAGTCAAACTCAAGGACATCGCGACTATCAAATATGAAGAGCCAGATCGTCGCTTCAGTGTGCGAGTCAATGGCAAACCTGCTGCCGCGATTGTCATATTCAAGGAAGGTGAGGCCAATGCGGTCGAGCTAGGGCAAAAACTTGATGCCATGGTTCAAGAAATGCGCGATCGCCCTCTGTTTGCCGGCATGGACATGGAGCTCTTCTTCAATCAGGGTAGGATGGTGCGCTCCTCTATCTTCAACCTGGTAGAGGGGGGACAAGTTGGAGGCCTTCTGGCAGCCTTGGTGCTCTATTTCTTTCTTCGCCGTTTGCGCCTCACCTTGATTGTCAGCCTGTCCATTCCTGTGAGCCTGCTCATTGCTCTCTCGGTCATGTATTTTGCAGGGGAGACCTTGAATATGTTGAGTATTCTGGGCTTGGTGATTTGTGTGGGGCTCTTGGTGGATAATTCAGTGGTGGTGGCAGAAAATATTTACCGGTTCATGCAGGATGGGATGGGCATTCGCCAAGCCTGTATTCAGGGAGCTAGAGAAATAGCCCTAGCCATCACCATGGCTACCTTGACCACAGTGATTGTTTTCCTGCCTGTATCACTGGTGGAAGGCGAGGGTCAATTTTTTCTCATGCGCCTGGCCTTGCCCATCTCTGTGGCTTTGTGCGCCTCCCTCTTTGTTGCTTTGGTATTCATTCCTCTGAGTGTCTACCTCACGGCTGGAACCGCTCAGCCGGCACTCAGGGAGCAGTCAATTCAATCTGCCTCTCCTGGATCCCTTGGAAGGTGGGATCGATTCCTGTCATCACTTTACCAATTCACACTGGCCAATTGGCATGCTTTTTACAACCGATGCCTAGCCTTTTTCCTCCACAGGCGGATGGATCTTGTGGTGTTGCTCGTCCTAGTGATGGGTGGGACCTATGGATACCTCATGCGGCAGATCGAATTCGCGCCGAATCAAGAAGAGGACCGAACTTCATTCAAGATTGGTGTGGAAATGCCCCGTGAAGCGGTCTTCGAAGATACTGCTTCCTATTTTGTTGAGGTCGAAAAGGTGATGGAGCAGAAAAAGGAAGAACTGGGATTGAGTGGCTACATGGCCATGCACTTCACTCGAGGGGGTAATATCGAGGGATGGCTCAACAAGGAAATGGACCATAGGTTGACAGCCAATGAAATGGCGCAGCAGGTTATGAAAGATCTTCCGAAACGGGCAGGAGTCAAACTCAGGACTGGGCGTGAAAGCGAAACCGAAGAAGCTACCGGTAAAGCGGTTCATGTGATTCATCTTGAAGGAGATGATGCAGGCATACTCGATCAGGTAGCTGAGGATATGGAACCTTTGCTTGAGGGCTTGCCTGGGGTGGTGGGTTTGCGAAGCGGTCGGGAGAGAGGGGCTAATGAACTCGCCTTGGTGGTAGATCGCAATCGCACTGAATCGATCAATGTGAATCCTCAGTTTGTTGCTGGGGTCGTGGGCAACGCCTTGCGAGGCCAGACCCTTCCGCGTTTTCATTACGAAGGGCGCGAAATTCCTGTCCGCATTCGTTTCGAGGAAGCAGATCGTGAGCGCCTGAGCGAGCTTTCCAATTTTCAGGTCCCAACGCGTGATGGTCGGTTGGTGCCGGTATCATCGGTAACTGATGTGAAGATGCTCCAGTCGCCAAAAGGTATCAACCGACGCAATAAAAGGATTAGTCGTAGTTTGACCATTGACCTAGACCCAGGGCAAGCCACTCAAGCTCGCGAGAGCATCATGGGATTGATGCGTCAGATGCGACTCCCTGAAGGGGTTCAATTTGGAACCAGTCTTAACGATCAATCCACCAATGAAACGATTCAGAATCTTCAGTTTGCTGCGATCTTATCGGTGCTCTTTATTTATCTCTTGATGGGCTTTCTGTTTGAAAGCTTCGTGCTGCCGCTCTCCATCATCCTCACCATTCCCTTAGCTGGGGTGGGAGTGGTTTGGATTCACTGGCTAACTGGTAAAGATCTGGATGTTTTGGGGTTTGTCGGAAGCATTCTCTTGATTGGTGTCGTGGTGAACAACGGGATTGTCCTGGTGGATTACATTAATCAGTTGAGGCAGCAGGGGTATGCGCGCACCGAGGCGCTTCTCAAGGCAGCAGACCGCCGATTTCGTCCCATCCTGATGACCGCCCTGACCACCATCATTGGCATGGTACCTTTGACTATCAGCCCACCCACAGAAATGGGACTGAGTTACAAAAGTTTTGGGCTGACCTTGATCGGAGGCATGACCACGGCAACTGTTTTGACTTTGCTGGTCGTGCCAATCTTCTACACCTTTTTTGATGACCTTCGAATGTGGGTCATGAGGAGGCTGGCGACTTGGCTACGACCTGTATCGACCGAAACCGCACTCCCCATGCGCCCATCCAAAACATCCTCCATTTGATTGGAATGTGGGTTCCCTCAAAACCGCATGGAAAGCCCTAGGAAGGGGTTGGCATGAGGGGCGCTGGAGGTGATACCGAAATTGCATCCGCCATCGAGTTGCATCTCCGAGCTGATGGCGTAGGTCAGGCCGACATTCCACTGTCCCTCCCATGGCTGATCGCTATCGAGGTTCACCCTGGCCGCCCATTCGGTGTATCCTGCGAGATTGCTGACAATCGCGTGGCCGAGCGTGAGGGTGTTGAACCATTGAGTGTCCAGGCCGTTCCCTGCATCCTCGACCCAGTCCACTTCGGTTTGGGCCCCCAGACTCCATCCTTTCTCCAGCTCCATGGCAAAGGGTAGAATGACCCCTCCGGTTTCTCGGTCTTGTCCGATGCTTTCAGCTCCGGTTGAGAACGTCACAAAGGGCATGACGGCCATGGCCGTGCGGCCTCCATCATTGCCCCAGAGATTGATCTTGAGACGAGTGGTCAAGTCCCCTGTACCTCTCCTGCGTTGGCTTTGGCCTACGATGGAGCTTTTGGTGCGCAGGTCCACATGCATTGGAACGACAGCTTGCAGATCCACTTGATCGAGTAGCCCCACTTTGAAATTCAGCCCTCCCCAGGTGTGACTCGCAGTGGTGATTTGTTGGCCCTGTTCCCGCGATCGATCGTGGGTGAGGTTCCATAAATCGATCTCCCATTGAACATGCCCTGCATCCACCGTGTAGGGAGATTCTGTTAAATCTGGGCGATCGGTGGAGAGCTCCCGCATGGCCCCCTTGGGTTTGGGGTTGAATAGATGATAGAAGGGCTCATCACCGATTGCGTTGGTTGTACCTATCGCTATCAAGATCGTCCAAGAGGCTCGCAAGAAGATATGCGACCAGGCTTTCATATCCCTTAGATCCTGACTTGGAAATGCCTCAGAGACAAAGAAAAATTAGGTAAAACTAACAATATTAAATCTATCTAAAATTTAGATTCATGGCATACCCATCCCCACTTTGATCGGGTGATTGGGACTCATGATACCCCTCTTTTGCTGGCATCAAGCACTCTGATGCCGAGTCAAATGCCACTCTTTGACCGTTGCATAAAGCACCGGCACGACAAACATGGTAATGATGGCAACCGTCATGCCGCCGAAGGCAGGGATGGCCATCGGGAGCATGATGTCCGAACCCCGACCGGTTGAAGTGAGGATGGGCATCAGGGCCAGGATGGTGGTGGCACTTGTCATGAGGCACGGACGCACCCTTCGCTGACCAGCCTCAAGGGTAGCAAGCAGGATTTCGTTCTGATTCTTTGGTTGGCATCGCTTGAAGGATTGATCGAGGTAGCTTGCCATGATGACTCCATCATCGGTAGCAATCCCAAAGAGCGCTAGAAAACCAACCCAGACCGCGACGCTCAAATGGGTGGGTCCAACTTGGAACAAGCTGCGCAGGTTTTGGCCCGCGATTTCGATGTTGAGAAACCAGGGTTGCTGGTACAGCCAGAGCATGATGAAACCGCCCGCCCAAGCAACCAGGATGCCCATGAATACCATGAGCGTGGTCGGGGTGGACCGAAACTGCAGGAACAGAATGAGAAAGATGATCATCAAACAGAGCGGCACAACCACCATGAGTTTTTTTTCAGACCGTATCTGATGTTCGTAGTTTCCGGCAAAACGGTAACTCACCCCTGGTGGCAGGGTTAAGTTACCGGCCTTGATTTGATCCTTTAAAAAGGATGCCGCAGCCTCAACTGTTTCACCCTCGGCAAAGGCGGGTTTACGATCGAACATCACATAACCCACTAGGAAGGTATCTTCACTCTTGATGTTTTGGGGTCCGCGGCGATAGGCCAAACTTGCTAGCTGGGATAGTGGTATTTGGGTGCCATCAGGTGCAGGCACGAGGATTCGTCCAAGCATTTCCAATTGGTCGCGCAATTCCCGCATGTAGCGCACTCGTACCGGATATCGTTCCCGACCCTCCACTGTGGTGGTGACGCGCTTGCCGCCGATCCCAAGTTCGATAATTTCCTGCACTGTAGCGAGTCGAATGCCGTAGCGGGCAATGGCCTCGCGATCGATTTCGATCTCCATATAGGGTTTGCCAATGATGCGGTCGGCGACAACGGCCGATGACTGCACCTGGGGTATTTGCTTGAGCCACTTTTCCATTTCCACCCCTACTGCTTCAATGGTCTCCAGATCAGGGCCCATGATTTTAATGCCCATGGGGGCTCGCATGCCGGTTTGGAGCATGACTAGTCTTGCAGCAATGGGTTGCAATTTAGGTGCCGAAGTGCTCCCTGGAACCTCTGCTGCCGCCACAATCTCTTCCCAGATATCCTCAGGAGATTGAACCCCTTTCCATGGCATGCGTTCTGGGTTCAGATCAGGAGACAGTGCAGGGCGCCACAAACGAAAGGGAATGCCCCCACTATCGGGGATTAGGGCTCCTTGGGCATCGCGCTTGAATTGTCCTTGAACGCGATAGGCCTTGCCATCTGGCGCGAAAACGGGATCGCCAGCTGGATTGCGAAACAGATCTATCTGACTGCCATCCCATGCATAACGCTGTCTCTTGCCCTGCTCATCCAGTAGGAACATCGAATGGTATTGAATGATGGTTTCTACCATCGAGACTGGGGCTGGATCCAATGCCGTCTCGGCTCGCCCCAATTTACCAACCACTGTTTCGACCTCTGGAATGCTGCTTATGGCCATGTCCTGTTTGCGCATGGCGTCCATCGATTCACCGATCGATGCATGAGGCATAGTGGTGGGCATGTAAAGGAAAGAACCTTCATCCAAAGCTGGCATGAATTCTCGCCCCAGGCCAGGAAAGGCATGAGCCAGGGTCACTCCTGGGGGACTCAACCGGATGCTAGTGGGTAACCACCCCAGACAGCGCTCGAATCCCAGCCAACTGAGCAAGCCAAGCACAATCAGACCGAAGGGAAGACTCAGGAAGCATTTTCGATATCGAAGACAAAGAGCAAGGATGCGAGAATAATGCCGCACCATCAACAGGGCGACACCTAGGACGCCTCCAACCAGGCACGTGATGAAGAGCAGATTCCAAATCATACCGGCCGCGGATCCCATTGGAGACCAAAATTTTGCCAACAGCAGGCAAACCAATCCTACGATAAGCCAGTGCCCAAGTGTTGAGAGTCGTTTTCTGAAAGGGCTTTTTTCTGCCACTTTACCCCTCGGTCTTACCATGAGCAGGCGCGCGGCAACCGGGATGACGAACAAGGAGATCAGCAAGGCCGATACCAGAGCTAAGGTTTTGGTCCATGCCAAAGGTTTGAAAAGCTTGCCTTCAGCCGCTTCCATCGTGAATACGGGGAGAAAACTAATGACCGTGGTGGAAAGGGCGGTGAGGACTGCATGGCTTACCTCGCTGGTTGCCTTCAGGATGATTTGAGTCAGGGGTGTGTTAGGGGAAGACTCCTGACGATGCTTTAGGATGTTTTCACAGACCACGATTCCCATGTCCACCATGGTTCCTATGGCAATGGCAATCCCAGATAGAGCGACCACATTGGCACCGATATCAAGCCACTTCATGGCGCCAAAGCAGATGAGTACCGCCAAAGGAAGGAGGCCAGAAATTAAAACCGAGCTTCGTAGATGGCGCACCATCACGATCACCACCAAAATCGTGATGAGGATTTCGCCCAGCAAAGCGTGGTTGAGGGTATCAAGGGTTTCATGAATGAGACCTGTTCGATCATAAAAGGGTATGATTTGAAGTTGGCTTTTTCGACCATCTTCCAAAATACGACTCGGTAATCCTGGGGAGATTTCCCGGATCTTGGCCTTGAGGTTTTCAATGGTTTGAAGAGGGTTTTCACCATGTCGCACCACGACGACACCACCGACTGCTTCAGCGCCCTCCTTGTCCAGAGCCCCTCTTCTCAGGGCGGGGCCAAAACTCACCTTTGCCACATGGCTGACATAGACTGGGACGTTGTCGTGGACTGTGATGACGCTGCGTTCGATGTCTTCCAATGATTGGATAAAACCGATCCCGCGTATGAAATATTCGACCTGATTGACTTCAACACTGCGGGCTCCCACATCCACATTGGCCTGAGCCACAGCACTGAAAACCTCCTGTAGCGATACCCCGAAAGCGCGCATGGCGTCAGGATCCACATCGATCTGATATTCGCGTACGAAGCCGCCAACTGAGGCGACCTCACTGACACCATCGGTTGAGAGCAAGCCATAGCGAACGTAGTAATCTTGAACGCTTCTCAGTTCGTCCAGATCCCAGCCACCGGTTGGGCGCCCTGTTTCATCGCGCCCCTCTAAGGTATACCAGAAGACTTGCCCCAAGGCCGTGGCGTCAGGTCCCAACTTGGGCTGAACATCCTGAGGGAGGGTTCCAGGCGAGAGGCTTGCCAGCTTTTCTAGGATGCGCGAGCGTGACCAGTGAAAGTCAATGTCCTCTTTGAAAAGGATATATATGGAAGAAAACCCAAAAACCGAGTAGCTGCGAACTGTCTTGACCCCTGGTACGCCCATCAGCGAGACGGTTAGGGGATAGGTGATTTGATCCTGGACATCTTGCGGGGAGCGCCCTGCCCATTGGGTGAAGACAATTTGTTGGTTTTCGCCAATATCAGGGATGGCATCCACTGGGATGGGGCTTCGGGGCAGCCACGATGTCTTCCACGCAAAGGGAGCGACACTGACGCCCCAAAAAATCAGGGAAACAACCCCCAGCGTGACGAGTAATTTATTATTCAGGCAATAGGCAATGAGGCGATTGAGCCATCCTCCTGCTGGGCTTTCATGATTCATGAACGATGCTTTCCTTAAAAATGTCAATGGGACTGGTGGAGGGTTTCCTTCACCTCACCACAAGCGAACATACGATCGCCAAAATAAGGATTCTCTACTGCTTGATGGGTCTGGATCCAATCAGCACCCTGTCCCTTGAATGCCATGGGGCAATGAAGGAGGTAGAGTTCGGATGAAAAAGAGGATCCCCATTGAGCCAGCACCTGGCTCAATGCCCTAGATAGAGGGGAAAAGGATTCTCGAACCTTCGCAATGTCTGATGATGAATCCGTCATCTCGCTTGCTGCCTTGTGCAGGCTGGCCTGGAGTGAATGCCAAGAGCTTGACTGTTCTTCCTCGTTGGAAGGCGATGGCAAGGCATCAATGGTAGCATGTAATACCCCGACCAAGGCATCCAAACCTTCGGTGGCATCATGACTCAAGGCGTGTTGCACTGGCAGGTAGGCCTCTGTCACTAAATTGAGTTGATCCAGAAAGGCATCCGACGCTTTGAAAATGGGAAGTGCCGAGAGAGAATCCTCTCCAGGATTCATCATGCTTGGTTTTGCCAGGATTTGAATGGCGCTATCGATTTTGAAATTACCACGGGTGACCACGCGGTCGCCTTCCTTGAGCCCTCTTTCGACCAAGTAGTGGTCTCCAGCCCGTGGTCCAAGGATAATATCCCGGCCCTCATAGATGCCATCTCCCATGTCGAGGTAGACCACAGCACGTTTGCCTGTAATCAGGGGAGCACTTGCAGGTATGACCAGCGGCGCTGTGTCTTGAGTCGCCTCGGCATAGCCAAGGGATTGAGCACTGACCAGATCCATGCCGCATATGTCACAGGACCCAGGCTCATCTTTGATGATTTCCGGGTGCATGGGACTGATCCATTTTCCAGCTAACCCAGGGTCCATGACCTGGCCCCCTTTGGCTATTTTGGCGCGAACAATCGCGCGTACAAACATGTCAGGTTTGAGTTTGGACTCCGTGTTGATCAAGTTGACCCGAACCCTGACAGTACGAGTTCTGGCATCGAGTACAGGATCGATGAAGGCGATTTGTCCCTCAAAAGTCTCTCCAGGAAAAGCCTCACTGGTGAATCGAACCGATTGGCCATAGTGCAGCCAGGGTAGATCTGATTCATAGGCCTCGAGTTCGACCCAGAGATGAGAAAGGTCGGCAATGGTATAAATTTTAGAACCTGTTTGAACGTACATTCCTTCCAT
>Ga0181572_10000340_pt1 | contig 33176 bp, 19 predicted proteins | sample 101ome_26_FD_133004 | JGI IMG/M metagenome (GOLD analysis project Ga0181572, IMG submission 133004) | Coastal salt marsh microbial communities from the Groves Creek Marsh, Skidaway Island, Georgia - 101408AT metaG (megahit assembly) | ecosystem: Environmental > Aquatic > Marine > Intertidal... | reverse complement strand
TGGTAAAAGCGGCATCCATCGCCTGTCCTCCTCGGAAAACTTGGCCTGTGCGCGAGCACTATCCGCCTTGCTGACCCGAGGATACTGGGCCTGAAGTTTTGTCGGAGCCCCGCACAAGAGCAAAACAAGCACCCAGAGAGCGCACCAGGCAACCTTCAAAGCGATCGAACCTGGTATTGGGTAGGTGTGGATAGGGAGGCAGAGAGTCTTCTTCATATTTGATGATTATTTGTGACGGGTGAACCACCACTTCAAAACCAGGAATCCCTGCATAAGCAGGATGCCCCAAGCAATGAGTCGATCAATTCCCCAGGGCTGATCCTGCGAAGAGAAGGCAAGGATGCACAAGCTTCCTAGGGATGGAAACACCCAGACTGATGCCAGCCAGGCGTATTGATGACCTGGATTGTTTCGCTCTATCATGTTGTTCACCAATTGATTGGATACATACTTTTTGAACTTGCCCAGCCTTAGGCTGCAAGCAAAATCCCCTCAAGTGAATCCGGTTCGTATTCTCATCGATGGTTTTAGTGTGCTGCATGCCTGCAAGGATGAGCTTCCAGCGACCGCACCCCATACGGCCAAGGCAAGGGATTGGCTCCTAAAACAATGTCTGAGCTATCAAGACACCTTGCATATTCCCATGAGTGTTTTCTTTGATGGAAAGGGAGCGGCGAAAGCCAACCTCAAAGACGAGACTCACCCTCATCTAGAGGTTATCTATAGTGCATCCAGTCAAACAGCTGATGCACTGATCGAACGGGTAGCCCATCGACTGCTTGCCTATGGCAAAGTATTGGTCATTACCAACGATCAGGCTGAACAGAATACCATTCTCTCCATGGGCGGTGAGGTCATGTCTTGCGAACAATTCATGGATCATGTGCGCGACCAAAGGGACCGATTCGAACAGGATCATGCGCGCTACTTACGTCAGGACTCCTGACCAAGATAGAGCTTCTAGGGTGACCAGGCATCAGACCAAGGCTTGCCCGGAACCATCCGCTCCGCCGCCATCCAGATCAATGAGGATCTCTCGTGGTTCCGCCCCTTTGCCCGGCCCAACGATGCCACGGCGCTCCAGCTCGTCCATGATCCTGGCGGCGCGTGTGTATCCCAGCCTGAGTCGACGTTGCATCAGCGACACACTGGCTCGCTGTTCGGAACGAATCACCTCAATACATTTTTCGATCAGCTCCTCGTCCTCATCGCATTCACTTTCCTCGGAGGAAACGGTGGGCTTACTCAACTTTTCGTGGATCTCCATCTCGTAGCTCGGTTTGCCCTGGTCGCCAATGTGATCCACGACCTTCTGAATTTCCTCATCAGTGATCAGAACACCCTGAGCTCGGATCAACTTGGCCGAACCTGGAGGTAAGTAGAGCATGTCCCCCTTCCCTAACAACTTGTCGGCCCCCATGGCATCAAGGATGGTTCGAGAGTCAATCTTCGAAGCCACTTGGAAGGCAATGCGAGCGGGTATATTCGCCTTGATCACCCCTGTGATGACATCAACACTAGGCCTCTGCGTGGCCACGATGCAGTGAATCCCAGCCGCACGAGCCATTTGTGTAATCCTGGCGATTGCCATTTCCACATCAGCAGGGGCAACAAGCATCAAATCTGCAAGCTCATCAATGACCACGACAATGTAACTCAGCTTGTCAGGGATCACGATGTCATCCTCCCTGGGAACGGTGATTTCCTCGTCAATTTCAACGGCAAATCCCTCACCTGTCCCTTCCTCCTGATCTCCTTGGTTCAGGGGTAACTCAGGTTGTTCCTTAGGCATTTCATCCCTGGGGCGGGCATTGAAGCTGGCGACATTTCGAACCCCCACCTTGGCAAAGATCTGATAGCGTTTTTCCATCTCTGAAACGACCCAGCGTAGCGCCAGCACGACTTTTTTAGGGTCGGTGACTACGGGGACTACCAGATGAGGCAGGGCATTGTACTGCTGAAGCTCCACCACCTTGGGGTCAATCATCACAAGGCGCAGTTCTTCAGGGGAAAACCGGTATAAAAGGGAGGCAATGATTGCATTGATACAGACTGATTTGCCTGATCCAGTGGACCCTGCAATCAGCAAATGGGGCATTTCAGCCAGATCAGCGACGATGGGCTTACCATAAACATCCTTACCCAGCACAACCGGAATGCGAGCCTTGCTCTGCTCCCATTCGTTGGATTCAAGCAGATCCCGCATGATGACCTTGGTCTTGACTGCATTGGGCACTTCAACTCCCACTGAGCTTTTACCAGGGATGGGAGCGAGGATGTTGATCCGCTCGGCCTTGAGGGAAGCGGTGATGTTGTTGTTCAAGTTGGCTATTTTCTCCAGCTTGATCCCCGGAGCAGGATGCAACTCGTAGCGAGTAATGGTTGGGCCCTTGGTAATATCTCCGAGTGATACCTGAATACCGAACTGCCCCAAAGTGCTCTGCATGAGCTTGGCGTTAGCCATCAGGACCTCCTTGGAATCGGTGGGTTTCTGATCTGGGTCAGGCTCGTTGAGATAATCCACCGTCGGCAAATCATAATTCCCGATGACAGGTGGGGTTGAAACACGAATGGGCTGGCGTTTACGAGAGGCACGTTTGGATGGCAGGGAAAGGGCTTTGGGTGGAATTGGAGCAGCCTCATCAGAGGGCTCTGCAGCGGGTATGTCCTCTCCGATCCCCTCCTCCTCAACCGTGCTGGATTGCCCCAGGATATCTTCGGTGCTGGCTCCCTTGACTTCCCCAGCATGGATCACATCCCCGACATGCATCAGGGTTGGGTCATGTTCTTCCTGCTTACGGGATTTCTTAGCTTTCTTAGGCGGTTTACCTGACTCTTGGGAAACACTCAGGTCCCTGATGGTGGGCTCTGGAACAGGCATGCCATCCACCCCAATGCCTGAAGGGCTTGTCGCCTCCTCCGCAACACTGGTCTTAAGCTTTGCTTCCTTCCGAGCTTCCTTCTCAAGCGCTCGGACCTGACGGTGCAGCTTTCTTTCCTCCAAGCTTGCCTTGGGGTCAAGCCTGTCTCGTCTGTCCTTAAATCGCTCCCAAAGCTCGTGCAATAGGGCGGCCACATCGAGATTTGTGATGGCCACCACACTGATAAGGTAAGAGGTCAGGTAAATAATATGGGCTCCAGTACGGCCAAAAAAATTAACCACGATAGCATCATTGAGCACCTGTCCAACCACCCCTCCAGCGGATGTGGAGCCAAGAATGCGGGTCAGGGATGCCAAGGATTCACCATAGAGATCAATCATCCCCATGACCGAGAACATGAGTCCCAGGCTGGCACCGGTGGAACGCCATGACCGGAGATGATACATCAGGAACGGAACAAAGTGGGACAGCCCGAAACCGAGGCAGATAACCGGGACCAAAAAGGCGGCGGCTCCAAAGAGAAAAAACAAGACCTTACCGATGGTAGCCCCAAATAGCCCGATCCAATTCTGGATTTCAGGATTGGGTGGTACCGTATTACTTGAGAGATCGGAGCGATCGTAGGTCAGCAGAGCCACAAAAATGAGTAAGCCAAGCCCTAGGCAGGCCAGCCCCAGATAGTCTCCCCAATCGCGTTGAGCCGTTGCTCCCGCACCACTGGCTTTGGTTTTCGAACTCTTTTGCCGAGCCATTGATTAAGCGTACTGGAGGCTTCATGGTAGAACAAATGAATTTTGCTGATCTTAAGCTGTGATAGCAAAAAACGGCATTGGCTCATTCACAGTTTGCAATCTCTCAGATCGGTGTGCCAACATCCTCCCCCTATGACAGATGCTCCCGCACCTCAAGCAGTGATCGATACCGATGCCGGAAAAATGACCCTCAAGCTATGGCCTGAGGTGGCACCCGATACAGTGAAAAACTTCCTGAAACTAGCCTCCGAGGGATTTTACGATGGCACGGCTTTTCATCGCATCGTACGCGGCTTCATGATTCAAGGAGGTGACCCGTTGAGTCGGGAAGATCATCCTCATGTTGGCACGGGTGGCCCAGGATACACCATCAAGGCGGAATTCAACGATCGATCCCATGTGAGAGGGGTCATTTCCATGGCTCGTTCCCAAGATCCTAATTCGGCGGGAAGTCAGTTTTTCATCTGCCTGGGGGACGCCTCATTCTTGGATCGCCAATACACTGCTTTTGGGGAATTGGTGGAAGGAGACGATGTCTTGGAGGCCATCGGCAACACCCCTACCACCATGAGCGGTGGGGGTGAGATGAGTAAGCCAGAAAAACGGGTCGGGGTTCGGACTATCCTCGCTCAGGAGGTTTGAATGGTTCCAGGCGGACCCAGCGTTCCAGAGGCCGAAGGCAGCATGGATCCAAGTAGCCAGGAAGCCATCCTGGCTTCTCTCGGCCAAATCCTTGTTCAGTTAGGTTGCCCAGCCGACAGATCCCAGGCCATGGCCATGCAGCTGGACAAGCGAGCCAGACAACTTGCTGCCAGCAAGAGCAAGCCCTACCAAGAGGCTCTAGCACATCTTCTGGGTTTAATGAAGCAAGGTTGGGCAGCCAAAGACAAAGGACTTTGATGAGAGCTGTCGAACCTTGGAAAACCCTCTCCAGCTGTCAACTGGCCGACTATCGTATCGCAAGGATGCGTTCAGTGAGGCGAGAGCATCCTCTCACCAAAAAGGAGCACGAATTCTACGTTTTAGATTGCCCTGACTGGGTGAACATCGTTGCCCTCACCCCTGAACGGAATCTGATCCTGGTGCGCCAGTATCGCCATGGCACAGACACTGTTGATCTGGAAACTCCAGGTGGCGTCATGGACCCAAGTGACCCAACACCTGAATTCACTGCAGTCAGGGAGCTTCGGGAGGAGACCGGTTACGAAGGCACTTCAGCGCGAGTCATTGGCAGCATTGCCCCCAATCCCGCTATCCAGGGCAATCGCTGCCACACAGTGCTTGTTGAGGGCTGCAAGCTCATGCATCCCACTGCCATGGACGCGTCCGAAGATATCGTGACCGAATTGGTTTCCTGCCGGCAAATGGGTCAATTAATTCGGGAAGGGACTATTCAACACGCCCTGGCGGTAGTTGCCTGGGGCCATTACCAGCAGCTCCAGGTTTCACCCCCAAACTGAATAGGGATTATTTTAAGGCAGATCGTTGCCATTGAATGGGCTTGGGGCATAGTCGTAAAATCATGAGTCGACCCGATCCAAACCCAAGCCCAAAGCCACCTCCGGTCTATCAGGTCAGAGACCTGGGCAAGCGCTACGGTGCGGTTCGGGTCATGCAGGCCATTTCCTTCGATCTGGCAGCCGGGGCAACCGTTGCCATCACGGGACCATCGGGCTCAGGAAAAAGCACCCTGCTCCATTGCCTGGGCGGGGTGGATCGCCCAGACGAGGGGATGGTAGCATTCGAGGGGCAGGATCTCCTGTCCATGCAAAATGAATCGATTGCGGCACTGCGTCGCAAGAAGATCGCCTCCATTTTCCAGTTTTTCTACCTTCTTCCAACACTCACGGTGGAAGAAAACATCCAATTCCCGCTGCTCTTGAAAGAAGATCCTCCGACCGAAAGGAGAAGGCGGGTCAAGGAGATGATGGCGGCTGTTGGCATCGAGCATCGGGCACATGCCTATCCTAGTGAGCTCAGCGGCGGAGAACAGCAGAGGGTTGCTATTGCTCGGGCCCTGATCGTATCGCCCTCAGTCGTGTTGGCTGATGAGCCTACAGGGAATCTGGATCGAAGAAACGGTGAGATCGTGCTCGAATTGATGCAACGTTTGATTCATCAACACGCCACCGCTCTGATTCTGGTCACTCACAGCCAGGAGGCAGCCTCCATATGTCAGCAGCAATGGGTCATGGAGGATGGTCGCCTGAGCGGGAACTCATCCAGCAGGGCTGGCCGGTGAAACCTTGGCTCAAACAAACCTTCTTGCTCGGGTGGCATGTTCATCGTCGTCAAGTCATCCGGCACCCCATGGTCTCGATGCTCTTTTGCCTCATCATCGCTATTGGGGTTGCCTCCTTTTTCTCCATCCGATTGGCCAACCGGGCAGCGATCACTGGGTTCAGCTTATTTGATCGCTCCATAGGCAAAAAGCCCGACCTGGTAGCAACCTCTCCCTCAGGGCGGCTCTCTATTACGGATTTGGAAGGGATCCAGGACCTTATGGGGGATCGACCTGGTGTACTCCTTCCCATTGTTGAGACCACTGCTAGTGAGGATTATGAGGAGGAGGCATCGGTGCCAAGCGAGCAATACACCTTGGTGGGGCTGGAGGTCACCGCTTTGGCCAATCTCCTTTACCACGATCCAGACACGTTTTCGCAAAAGGCAAGGCAATCATTAAGTGGAGCTAATTTGCTCGACAATGAAGAAGCTTCAACCGATGGCAGTATCCTTATTAGCGAAGCTCTGGCTCGCTCCACCGGATTGGTTGAAGGTGACACCCTGAGGCTCATCATTGATGACCAACCACGAGATCTTCGGGTGGTCCATGTGGCACCGGATCAGGTATTTCAAGTCTCACAGCCTGCCTCAATGCTGTTCATTGAGCTCAGTTCACTGCAAGCCATGTTGGGGCTTCCCGATGCCTACGACCGCATCGAGCTCTTTCTACCACCCGGACCCTTGAAAAAGACTTGGTTAGCAGAGATCCAACCCAAACTCTCTGCCCCGGGCTTGCCATGGACCATCCAAACACCGCAGGGTGCCTTGGCTGCCCAGGCTTCCATGACTCAGGCCTTCAGACTCAACCTGACAATCCTCTCGGGGCTTTCCCTCCTGGTCGGCATCTATCTCATCGTTCAGGGGCTGGATGCTGCGGTCACACGTCAACAGCTCGAGATAGCCACCCTGAAATCCCTCGGGGTCACCTCCAGAGCCATCCAATCGATCTGGCTTCTGCAAGGCCTAATCATGGGCATGGTGGGCAGTGTTCTTGGATGTGTTCTTGGATGGTTAGCGGCTCAGTGGTTGGTGGTATCGGTCGCTGCTACAGTCAATGCCCTCTATCTGAAGAGCACCCAGGATGCGGCACAATGGCATTGGGGAGAGGCCTCCATGGCCATGTTACTGGGCACCGCGGCCAGCATCATCGCCGCATGGTTTCCAGCACGCCATGCTGCCAGCTGTCCTGCTGCCGAAACCTTTAAACGACATCGCTATGAGGGATTCATGCAAACGCTTAATCAGCCTAGGCTGGGATTGTCCTTAGGTTTGATCGGTTGGCTCGCCTGCCTGATGCCCCCTTGGAAACCCACCGGAGAGCCCATCCCTGCTGGAGGTTACCTCGCAGCATTGCTATGGGTGATAGCAGCCACATTGCTAACGCCTGCCTTCTTCCAATGGATTGGTTTGCGCACGCAACGCCTCATCAATAGCCCAGCGGCCCTTTATGCAGCCAGTCAAGCCAGACGTCCCTCGAGCCGACATCTGCTCAGTGTGGCCGCCCTGACTGTCGCTGTAGGCATGGCTGGCGGCATGGCCTTCATGATCCAAAGTTTTGAGACAACCATGGTGGGTTGGATCACTCATTCATTACGAGCCGACCTGTACATTGCGTGTAAGGGGGTGATCAATGCGAACAGTCAAAATCGAATCCAATCAGAGACCTGGAAGGAACTTGTCGACCATCCTGCCGTCCTTCGAGGCGAGGTCGGACAAATGTTTCCCATTCAATGGCAGGGCAAGGCGACTTTCCTGACAGGAATGCCCGAGGATGACCCCGCGCGGTGGTCTTATCCGCTGTGGCTTGTCCGGCCCGAAGCCACACCCAAGCCCCAAAGTGGGCTGAATCCATTACCCTCAGCGGTGGTCAGTGAAAGTTTCCAGACTCGATTCCAAGTCAGAAGGGGTGACACCATCAAGCTACCAACCCCGACGGGCGAGAAGGAGGTCGCCATCGTCGGCGTTTTCGCTGAATACGGCAATGAGCGTGGCACCATCGCAGTCGCTCGCTCCCTGCTCACCACATGGTTCAACGATGATCGAGCCATCAATGTCGCTCTGACGCTGAAACCAGACGAAGACCCTGAAGAGGTTCGCAGGGATCTCATGGCGACGCACCGTGGGATCACCATACGCACACAGTCAGCCTTGCGCGCCGAAGTCCTGGAAATTTTTAAGCAAACTTTTTCTGTCACGCGTGTCCTTCAATGGTTGGCTATTCTCGTTGCGGTGATAGGTCTGGTTCTATCTCTGAACACTTCCATGCACGAGAGACGGCTGGAATTCCAAATCCTCAAGCATCTGGGCATGGGCAGGTGGCGTATGGCCTGGGCAGTGATCACCGAGAGTCTCATCTGCTCTTGGACCGGATTTATGAGTGGTATCCTATTGGCGCTGGCCCTGGGGTGGCTTCTGGTCCAGGTGATCAATAAGCAATGCTTTGGCTGGACCTTGATGACAGACATCCCTTGGCTGAATTACCTCCAACTCGGCATGGGCCTGACTTTAATCGCCTCGCTTACCACCATTCCCATGGGATGGTGGTCGGCCAACCAACGCATGCACAAAGAAGAATGAATATGCCATTTTCGATCCATCCTTGGATTTGGTCGATGGGGTGGATCACCCCGCTCCTGCTTTTAATCTCATCGATTCCTGAGCGGACACTCTCAGCTGAATCAGCCCCTGGCTTCATGGTAGCCACCCCTGGCAAGCAATTGGTTTTTCCAGTTGATCATGGAAGCCATCCTGATTTCCGGATCGAGTGGTGGTACATCACAGGACACCTCAGGACAAAGCAAGAAGCACGTCGCCTTGGTTATCAGGCAACCTTTTTTCGAATCGCCCAGCAGATGGCGCAGACACCGAGCAAACCAGATAGCAAAACATCTCAGTGGTACCTGGCCCACATGGCATTGCTGGACTTGAATGAAAAACGTTTTATCCATCAGGAAAGGTTACATCGCCCTCCGATGGCATCAGCCGCAATTCAGGACATGGATCTGCGACATGGAAACTGGTCACTCAAGCGTCATGAAGACTCGGTAGGAGAGCATTTTGAACTTGTGGGATCGGTTTTGGCCGAAGCGCATTTCAAGCTTACGCTGCGACCGACCAAACCCCTGACTCTATTCGGAGATAAGGGGTATTCTCGAAAGGGCAGCCAAGAGCAGGCTGCGAGTTATTACATGACCTACACAAGACTGGAGACCGAGGGTAGCCTTCAGTTGGGTGATAAAGTCTGGCAGGTATCCGGCCAATCATGGATGGACCATGAAGTCAGCAGTAGCCAGTTAGGCAAGAACCAAGTTGGCTGGGATTGGATCAGTATTCGATTTAATGATGGATATGATGTGATGGCCTACCGCATGCGAACCCTTGATGGAGAGGCAGACCCAGCCTCGACCCTGGCCTGGGTCGACCCAGAGGGACAATTATCCCAGCAGCCATTGATCGATGCAATGTGGCAACCCCTTGAATACTGGAAAAGTCCCGATACAGGCATTACTTACCCCATCAAGATAGCCCTCAACCTCCCCCTGCCTCACTCTCCTGAAAGAGGTCATTTTCGTGTAATCCCGCTTTACTCAGCACAGGAGATGAAAGGGAGAATAAGTGGCATCACCTACTGGGAGGGTGCCTGTGAGGTCCTCAATGCAGATAACCAGGTTGTTGGGGAGGCTTATATGGAATTAGCTGGTTATGACGGCCGAAAGCTAACCGATACCCTGAACTGAGCTCTGCTAGAGGCCAGACATTGGCATCATAGGTTATTATTTTTTTGCATCGCCAGTCTTTCGGGTCATACTCTTTAACCATGGGATTGCCGATTCACTTAAATGTGCTTGGGGCAGTCCTCTTCAAACCACAATAATTGTAATCGAACAAGGATACTATGAGCGTTTTAGTAGCAAGGGAAGCACCTGACTTTACAGCCGCAGCGGCCATGCCCGACGGGAGCATGGGTGAAATCAAACTCTCAAGCTTGAGGGGCAAATATGTGATTCTCTTTTTCTGGCCACTTGATTTCACCTTTGTTTGTCCTACTGAAATCATTGCCATGGACCATCGACAGGCCAAATTTGCTGAGTTGGGTGTCGAGGTCATTGGTGTCTCCATTGATTCACAGTTCACCCATCACGCCTGGCGTAACACGCCGGTGGAAAAAGGTGGGATAGGCCCGGTCAAATTCCCTATCGTCGCCGACATCAATCACCGCATCACTCAGGCCTATGGCGTGGAGCACCCCGATGCCAACGTCGCCATGCGTGGAACCTTCCTTATCGACAAGGAAGGCATCGTTCAGTCCCAGACGGTCAACAACCTTCCTCTGGGAAGAAACATCGATGAACACCTGCGCGTTGTCGAAGCACTCCAGTATTTTGAGGCTCACGGAGAAGTGTGTCCTGCCGGTTGGCAGAAGGGACAGGGCGGCATGAAACCAGATGCTGATGGGGTAGCCAGTTACCTTGCAGCCAATGCCGAAAACCTCTGATAGGATTCATTGACTGACGCAAACGGCCTCGGAACTGTTTCCGAGGCCGTTTGTATTGCGACCCAAAAAAGGCTAGGGCCGCGAACCCTACCTTGGTAAATCATGCCTCAGAGAGGATACCAGGCAAGGGTCCAGTGCTGTCTGCAAAGCTCTCAATCTTAGTCCCGAAGGCAGCAAGTAGGCTGACATAGAGGTTTGAAAGTGGCGTGTTGGGTTCGTAGACCAGATGCTGCCCCGTTTGCAGAGCCCCCCCTGCTCGCCCAGCTACCACCAAGGGAAGGTTGCGGGGGTTATGCGAATTGCCATCCCTTAATCCAGATCCAAATAAAATCATGGAACGATCCAGTACCGATTCGTCGCCTTCCTTCATTTGGCTAAGCTTGGCAAGCAGTCTCGCGTATTGAGCTATATGCCATTGAGCAATACGCTGATATTGCTCGAGATTTTCTTCCTTGTTTTCATGATGCGATAGACTGTGATGGCCACCACTCACACCGTCGAGGAATGAAAAATTGGTATTGCTGACCGCATTGCCGAACATGAAGGTGCAGATCCTGGTACTATCGGTCTGAAAGGCCAGCGCCATCATATCAAGCATCAGGCTCACGTGTTCAGCATGCTCTCTAGGGATACCGGCGGGCCTCTGAGAAGGGTCCATGTCGATGGCAGGCTGCCATGGCGTCCCATCGGGTCGACTAGCCATCTCCACTCTTTTTTCGAGGATTCTCACCGACTCGAGATAATCGTCAACGCGTGACTGATCCTCTCGACCCAGCCTTTGCTTGAGATCTCTAGCGTCCTCCAAAACCCGATCGAGCAAGAGTCGATCGCTTGAGGCTTGATCGGTCTGAGGGCTGGTGACCCGCAAGAGGCGCTCAAATGCCAGCCTCGGATTAATTTCTCTGGCAAGAGGGCGCGTTGGACGACTCCAGGCGATGTGTGATCCATAGACGCGAGTGTATCCCACATTGGTATCAACCCCCACACTCACAGGGCTGATGGCAAGCTCCATTGAACTGAGCGGGGTCCTTCCACTGACGTGGTTGGCAGCCAGCTGATCCATTGATATGCCATTGCTATTGAGATCAAAACCCAGAGATTTGCTAATGGTCTGGCATGTCAGGAAACCGGAGGTCTTCACATAGTGCCCATCCCCGACATTACTCGCCTGGTTCCATAGATTGGTCGGTATCAGCAGCTGATCCTTGAATGGTTCAAGGGGAGAAAGCGTGTTGGAAAGTGCAAAGTCTCGTCCTTCGCCCTCCGGAGTCCACTGATCCTGCCTGACACCATTGGGCATGAAGAGCACACCCATTCTGATGGCCTTCTCTGGTTGAGGAGAGCTTGCCCTGAGGGGCGCCATGGCCTCCAGCCATGGCAAGGCGAGGGCAGCACCTGCTCCTTGGAGAAGCCTTCGCCGAGACAAACAGAATCGATCAGAGGGGATGTGCATGAGATGTCAGTGGGTTTTATTGAAAGTCCTCTTCGTGCGCAGGACCCATTTTGTAGCGGAAAGGGACACTTTGAACAATCCCAATCAACAGGCGATGCGCTGAGTAATCATTGGCCTTGAGATCTTCCAATATGGATTCAACCGCACAATAATCTTCAAGCCCAAGGCCTCTACCCAAGGCATAACCGAGCATTTTCCTCGTCAGGTTTCGGATAACCTGGTCCTTGCGCTCCATGAGTAGGCTTTTGAGTTCTTCGGGTCCATTGAAGCGGCTGCCATTGGGCATGATACCGCTTGCATCAATGGGATGGCCATCCTGTTCCTCGCGCCATCGACCCAACACATCATAATTCTCGAGGCCAAAACCAAGGGGATCGATACGATCATGGCAGTTCGCGCAAATGGGATCCTCACGATGTTTCTCCAGTCGCTGGCGCAGGGAAACTGCCTCAGCATTCTGGGGCCTTTCATCCAATTCGGGAACATTGGGTGGCGGCGGAGGCGGAGGTTCTCCAAGCATGGTTTCTAGAACCCACTTTCCTCGGAGCACAGGACTGGTGCGATGAGGATGAGAGGAGACCGCCAGCACAGCTGCCATACCAAGCAGCCCACCGCGATGGGGATCACTGGTAATGTCGACCCTTTTGGGCTGTTCACGAAACTCTCCATCAACCTTATAGTGCCTGGAAAGACGGCGATTGATATAGGTGTAATCAGCATCAATCAAATCGAGTAGAGAACGGTTGGAGGCAAGCAACTCATGAAAGAAGAACACGGGTTCGTATTTCATGCCTCCTTCCAGCTCTGAATCATATCCGCGAATGGAGGCATCAGGTTTGAATTCTCGTCCAAGCATGCGGGTGCCCAACCATTGCTCGACAAATTGCTGAGAAAAGTGGCGTACCTGCCGTTCGAATCCATCCCCAACCATGCGAACCACCTGTTCACCCAAAATCTCAGGGTCCTGAAGCAGGCCCTTTGCCGCCTGGTCCATGAGGACCTCATCTGGTGGAGCACCCCATAAAAAATAGGACAATCTGGAAGCCAGTTCCACGTCACTTACTGAAACCACTTGCCCAGGAGACACTGGGGTTTCCGCGATGAATAAAAACTTTGGTGAAATCATCACCGCAGCAAGCGTTTGCTGCAGGGCCGAATAATAATCTTGCCCAGCTGCCATTTCGGATTCGAAGAGGCGCATGTAATCTGCCAGCTCCTCGGCATCAATGAATCGACGAAAGGCAGCCTTCAGAAAGGAACTCAACACCCTGCTTGCTGCTTCCTGCTCGCTGATTTCATCACTTGGTTCAGCCACCAAGAAACGCTTGCTCGATCTTGTGTCAGCAAAGGCATAAGTCACGGCTGACCTGGCAGCTTCAAGATACTTCTCTGCGTGAATGGGCGATATGAAAAGTGTTTCAGCGGCGTTGTCAAAACCCTCACCGCCGGCTCCATCATCAGGTAATGCCTCTCCTGCATCAAAGTGGACATCCAGCAGATGTCGGACCGAAGCCGAGTATTCACTTCGATTTAGGCGCCTGAGCATAGGGGGACCAGGCTGGATTCCATCCTCGCAGGCCGTCGTACGTAAGAAACCCTCAAGCCATTGGACGAAAGCCAATCTCTGGGAGGCATCAGGCTGATCGACTCCCTCGTCATCAGGTGGCATTTCACCGTCGCGTATTCTTATGAGGTGCTTTTCCCAATCCAGGGCTTCTTTGGCAATGGATTCCAAATCGGTGTAACCAGACAAGTCCAGGCCACCTTTGGGCCTAGGTGGCTGATGACAGGACACACAGTAGCCCTCTATGAAGGCAATCCCTTGCTGGCTTGTAAACGGAGTCAAGGCCGAGGCAAAACCCTCGAAACATGGTATCAAAAGCCAAGCCAGAAGCATGGCCCAAGCACCTAAGCATTCAGGCCGCAGAGGATTAATGGCTTGAGCTCTCAGCATGAGTTCAGTTTCAAACAGGAGCCGTTTTGGGTCAAGCTCGCTAGATTCTTCGCCCGAGGAAGTCCCCGCTTAAAAAAAAGGCCCCTCATCCATGAGGGGCCATGATCGATTCATAGACAGATTTGAGGAGCTTCTTAAGCCTGGGCCTCGAGCTCTGCCTCAAACAACTCCCGAGTGCGGCCAAGGAGATCTGCGATCTCAATCTTGCCTCCATCCACCTTTTTGAGCAGAGCCTTCTGAGCCAGGTAGTCCTTGTTCACCAAGCCAGCCTTACTCTGAAGCATACGCCATGCCTTGCGACGCTCGACGGCAAACAGAACCATTTGCCTGGACACCGTGTAATAGCGCATCTTGCCATTGATTTCTGCCTTGATGTAAGTCCCAAAGTTCGGGACGAAGGAGCGGTGATCCTTATCAAAAACCCGCCTATGGGTCATGTCATCCTGGGTGATGCAGATCAACATGTCATCAAAGTGAATGAATTCGGCTGACTGTTCCTCCGAGATCTCTTTGATATGCTTCCTGAAACGCGCTTCGGTCAGAGCCCAGTGAGCCACTGAGAAATTATATTTCTCACCAGTCAGCGCATACTTTGTTTCCCACCAATCACGATTGAGGGTGGGATTACCCTTAAGGTTGAACGCCTCCTGAGAAGTTTCACCTTCCTGAGGATTGAAGACAAACTCAGGCATTGCCCTTGAGTCACGTGCCAGTTTGGCCTGATCTGCCGACATGTGATCCGGCACACCGTGCTCAGGCTGACAGGTCGTGTAGGCCTGGAAGAACGCAGTGCCTCGGTATTCAAGTCCATCGAGCATCGCCTTGTAGAGCTTAGCCGAATTGGCCATGGAAACCTGCGCGACAAAAGGAGATCCGTGCCCGGATGTGAAGGCTTCAGCCACATTTTTCTTTTCCGTCAGCTTGCCCTGTGAAGCAGCACCAAACTGATTCATGTCGTAGCCACCAAGCATGGTCGAAGAATCAGAGTTTTGTCCGCCAGTGTTGGAGTAGACCTGGGTGTCAAGCATCAGCACTTTGATGTTGGGGCGATTCTGCAAGATGACTTTTGAAACATTCTGGAAGCCAATGTCACCCAGAGCACCATCTCCACCAATCACCCAGACCTTGGGCAGCTCCCGTAGTTCCTGAGCGGTCATGTTGGCGTCATCCATGCGCGCCAGCAGGAAGTACTCTTCCTCGGAAATCAAATCCTCTTCGCGCTGAACCAAGGCATCGGTCAGACGTTCTGGAACCACAGAGCGACGGGAGTGATTGAGAATCAGCGACTCGCCCATCAGCCAACTGATGGTCGCACCATCCTGGAAGAGCGAATTCATCCACGGATAGGGGTGAGGGTTGCTTGGTGGGGTGGAACCATAGACAGTGTTGCACCCCGTGCTGGCTCCCATGAACATGACTGACTGGCCTCTGGCGTCACGTCCATCCAGAGCCTGAAGCTCCTTATGGTTGAACGCATCCTGACGCAGCACCGCAACCAGGGCTGAAATGATAGCCTCATCGCTGATGGGTCCGTGTTGCTCCAATCGATGGGTGGTGTCGGCGTCGTTTTCGCCTCCCAGGCCCATGATGATATGAGCCACAGCACGTCGGTAAAGTTCATAGGACGCTTCATCCTGCTGTTTGAAGTGCTTGAGCTTGGAGAGACCATTGGCCTCGAGCGAATCAGCCTTGGCGCGAAGCCGGTCAGCCTTATTGTGATAGAGAGGCCGCATATAGGCTTCGGTGACCGAGGCGACTGCATGCAAAACGGATTTTTCACCACACCCTGCGCAAGCGCCATCACCCGAAACTAGGGCTTCATAGTTGCGACGAACCATCATGTGGTTGCGCAAGGCAGCTTCTCTTGAATCTTGCGGGGCGCCATCCTGATAGAGTCCCAGGAATTTTTGGGGCGTGTCAGGAAGCAACCGAGAGAAAATTTGAGCAGTCGTATGCTTAGCGTTGAGATCCTCTGTTTCGGCTGTCATGCGCAGCGCGTCGTGATCGCCGCAAACCTGCACGCACTCACCACAACCTTTGCAGAGATCGGAAACAAAAATGGAGAACAAGCCACCATGGCCGGGATTCTTCTTCTCCACGGCACGGAAAATCGCCGTCACGTTGCTGTATGCAAGCGGCAACTGATCGATGATGCCGCAAAACTCGTCCTTGGCTTTATCTGAAACAGCTTCAAGGCTAGAAACCTGATCGCGCACAATGGCCGAGAAAGGTTTGGACTCCTTGTTGTTGACAGCCTCAACCATGATCTCACGGGCCTGTTGGTCAATCTGAGGGATAGCTTTGATCAGAGCAACCCTGTCCTCGGGAGAACTCACGTAGCTGTGGGCAGCTCGTTCGAGCACTGTGCTGACATCCTGAGCCGTATTGGGAAGGGCTGTATCAGGACAGGCCGTGATACATTCCATACATTGCGTGCAGTTTTCCGCGATGTAGACGGGGGTTTCACGCCGAGCCACATATTTGGATTGGGTTGCCCCGGATGCAGCGGCCATCACACCCATGGATGCCAGGGCACCAGCGGGCTGATGATAGCCCAAACCATTTCGAAACTCCGAATCAAACTTCGAAAGGGTCATCACTTCGGGACGAGATGGCTGATTCTCTGGAGGGCTGCAGGAATCGCAGCCTGATTCGGCGCACCCAGCAGTGGGAGCCATTTCGTGCTCAGTGAGAGGAATCACTGGAGAAAGACGCATGCTGGAAGTATCAGGATCCTCCACCTCGCCATACTTGATCTCCTGGGTCAGCTTGAAACCCTGAGTCATGACCTCCATGTTGGACTCAACCACCGCATCGCCAAATCGACCGAATTTCTTGTCGTATTGCTTTCGGACAATATCTCGGAACTGTTCCTCGCTGATCTGATTATCCTGCAGGAATGATGAGACGCGGAAGAAAGCCCCGAGGAAGGAATTGCCCTGCATGCGAAGCTGCAGGTCTTGGCGAGAAGTCGCCTTGCGAGCAATATCAAAGCCAGGAAGGATGAACACCCGAATCTGGTTATCTTTCACAAACTGGCGGTAGGCCTTCGGGATACGCTGCCAGGCAGTTTCAGGGGTATCCCCAGACTCCCAAACCAAACAGCCACCGGGCTTGAGTCCTTCCAGAGGATTGGTGTGCGTGAAAGCTTTGGGGTCGCAGCACAGGACGACGTCAACGTGGTTGAGTTCGCAGTTAACTCGGATCGGTTTCGGGGCCACCACTAAGTAATAGTTGGTGGGAGCCCCTTTTTTCTCTGAACCATATTTGGGATTGGCACTGACAAAAAGTTTATCCTCAAGGGCACCAAACCGATCGTAGCTCGGCTCTCGCTTGGAGATCACATCACCAAATTCTCCAATGATGGAACCCAGGTTCTTCCCGGTGGTGATCATGCCCCAACCTCCGATAGAGTGAAAGCGAACGGCGATTGCCATGTCGGGCAGCAATGAAGGAGTTGATGCCGATATAACGGCATAAGGATGATTGACTCCTAGCACGAAAAAGGTCTCGCCATCTTTGGCTCCCTTGCCATCGGTTCTCAGGGTTTTACCTTGAGTATACTCGTAAGCACCCAAGATATGCTCTGGACGAAAATCTCGGCTCCCAATGCCGTAGGACCCACGATAAATCATGGGTTGGTCTTCCGGTGCCACCGCTGGCAGGCTGCCACCCCCATGCTTATGGGCTTCCAGCGCTTTGCTGAAAGCAGTGCGGATGTCGCGCGCCATAGGATTGTCCGCTGAGAGACCTTCATCGGTCCTTTCCAGGATGATGACGTTTTTCTTGCCTTTGAGGGCTTCAATGACGGCTGCCTCAGGGAAAGGGCGAATCACATTGATGTGCACCGAACCGACTTTGGCATCTTCAGTTGAGCGCAAATGGTCAACCGCTTCCTCGATATTCTCCGCAGCACAGCCCAGTGAAACAAAAACCGTATCAGCATCTTCGCTCCGGTATGTGGAGACCAGTCCGTAGTGACGACCAGTGAGCTGACCGAATTCTGCGAAGGCATCCTGAAGGAAGCCCAATATGGGTTCGTTGAAATTGTTGCGGCGGGCCACCACACCATTCATGTGGTGTTCTTGATTCTGAACGGGGCCGAGTAGAATAGGTGCTTTGAGGTCCATCATCTCGGGCACACGCCGACGCTTGGGCCCAAAGAGCTCCGCCTGAGCCGGGGTAGGCGAATCGATCATATCGCCAGGTGCCCCCAGGAATTCCCTCAGCAGGTCCGCCTCGGGTGCGTAGTAAGTCCGCTCAGAGTGAGTGGTCAACATCCCATCTTGAATGTTCATGCCAGGGTTCAGCCCCAACTCACACACCTTGCGCAAGATAATGGCTTGATCAGCTGCCTGCTGAGCTGTTTTGCCCATTAACATGATCCACCCCGTATCCAGTGCCGCGTAGAAATCATCATGACCACAGTGCACATTCAAGGCATGTTTGGTCAGCGCTCGTGCTCCCACTTCGAGCACCATGGTGGAAGCTTTGCCTGGAGCGTGGTAATACTGCTCCATGGCGTAAACAATCCCCTGGCCCGAGGTAAAGTTGACGGCTCGTTTACCGGTCACTGAGAAGGCCGTGGCCCCACCTTGAGCTGCGTGCTCTCCCTCACACTCAATCGCTACCTTGGGATCCCCAAAAACATTGAGTTCTCCCTGAGCGTAAGATTGCTGATAAATTTCACCGCCCTCGGTCGAAGGGGTGATGGGATAAAAAATGCCTCCATCGGTAATACGCGTTTCGACGTGCTGGGTCACAAGCTGGTTGCCGTTGCAGGTCAACCTGATACCAGGGTATTTAGGCTTGTTTCTCGTCTCTTCGGTGGCAACGCCATGGGTGCCATCAGAACTGGATTCGATCGCAGATGATTGATTGGACATAAAATTTTCTTCTCGCAGGAAAGCTGTGGGGGCCTGCAGACCCCTTATCTGAGGAAAATATTCCCCTAAACACGCAGATTTTCAAGCATTGGGCCAAGATCTGCAAGCGGTTTTGTTGACGATAGCAGACAACGTTAACCCATCGTTTTAATCAAGATGCCAGATCCGCCCGGTTTCGACTGAGAGAGAAGCCTTATCGGCCGCTTTAGCAGCCAATGTTAACGTTACAGTCGGATTAAGGGATTTGCACTCGATATCAATTAAAGCTCCGTCATCAATCTTTTAGAGGCCACCTAAATAAGGTCCCTCCAAGATTTGTTAGCCGCAACACTGCTTATGTTTCTTACCACTGCCACAAGGACAGGGATCATTGCGACCTACTTTCGGTCCTGTTCTAACTGGAGTCGCCTTGGCAATGGCTTCATTGGCTTCACTGACCACATCACTGGCCTGTTTTTCCTCGCCGTCCTGAGGGCCGGAAAAGGCCCTGGCTTCCTGATGGGTTGTGCGTTGGGGCAATTTACTCAAAAACTGCTGGAAAGCCATGAGGCTTGAGGCACTGCGAAAAATATTATGACAGATCTGAGTCTTGATGTTGACCATCAGTTCATCAAAGACCTTGAAAGCTTCGGTTTTGTATTCAATCAGCGGATCCCGCTGAGCGTAGGCCCTCAGACCAATACTGCTGCGCAGCCCATCCATGCTGTAGAGATGCTCCTGCCAAAGCTTGTCAATGGCGCTGAGAATAGTGAACCGCTCCATGGACTTCAGTGCATCGGGGTTTTCGACACTGATCTTGAGCTCGTAGGCATCACGGACCTGATCGGAAATCAGCGTCGCCACAGCAAACTGGGCAGGACTCATGCCATCAAATAGACTTCCGGCCACAGGTTCCTGGGTTGCCTCGTTGGCCATTTTCCGAAATTCCTCCTCCTGCAGCCCAATAGGGAAGTTCAGGTTCACCCAATCAGAAAGACCACGCAAATTCCACTCCTCCACATCCTGCTCTGAAGTCGAGAACTGAAGCACTTTCTCCACCGTCACCTCCTCCATGATGTCCATGAGCTGATCTTGAACATTGTCAGAGGCTAGGACTTCATTGCGAAATCCATAAATCACTTCGCGCTGCTTGTTCATGACATCGTCATATTCAAGCGTGCGCTTGCGGATCTGGAAATTATGACCTTCAACCCGTTTCTGAGCCGTTTCGATCGACCGATTCAGCAGAGGGTGAGTCAGCTCTTGCCCCTCCTCCAGACCGAATTTTTCCATGATCTTCACGATCTTGGGCGACCCGAACAAGCGCATGAGATCATCCTCGAGGGAAATAAAGAAATGGGATGAGCCTGGGTCTCCTTGACGAGCACAACGACCACGAAGCTGTCGATCGATACGACGAGATTCATGGCGCTCTGTGCCGATGACGTGTAGACCACCCAGCTGAGCGACGCCTTCTGCGAGCTTGATGTCGGTCCCGCGGCCAGCCATGTTGGTGGCTATGGTGACCCCACCCTGCTGCCCAGCTCGGGAAATGATTTCTGCCTCCTGCTGATGATATTTGGCATTCAAGACGGCATGAACAATGCCTTCTTTCTTGAGCAAGCGTGAAATCAGTTCACTGACTTCGACTGAAATAGTGCCAACCAGTATGGGCCTTCCCTGCTGGTGCACATGTTTAATCTCCTCAACAACGGCCTGATATTTTTCTCGACGGGTCTTGTAGACTGAGTCATTGCCGTCCTCCCGAGCTACAGGTCGGTTGGTCGGGATGACAAGCACACCCAGCTCGTAAATATCGAGAAACTCGCCAGCCTCTGTTTCAGCGGTACCAGTCATGCCAGCCAACTTGTCATAAAGACGGAAATAATTCTGGATGGTGATCGTGGCGTAGGTTTGGGTCTCACGCTTGATTTCCACTCCCTCTTTGGCCTCCACGGCCTGATGCAGGCCCTCACTCCAGCGACGCCCAGTCATCAAGCGCCCGGTATTTTCGTCCACAATAACCACTTCGTTGTTTTGCACCACGTATTGGACATCTTTCTGATACAGGCAGTAGGCCTTGAGAAGCTGTGAAATGGTATGGATGCGCTGAGCTTTGGCTTCGAAATCAGCCTGAGCCTTATTTTTTGCCTCCATGCGCTGCTGCAGCGGGGTTTGCTCATCAGCATCAATTTGGTGGTAGATCTCGGCTAGATCGGGGAGGACAAAGGCTTCGGTGTCCTTGGGGCTCAGAAAACCACGGCCTTTTTCTGTCAAATCTGCGTCGTGGCTTTTCTCGTCCATCGCAAAGAAAAGCTCTTCCTTCTGCGCGTAGAGCATCTTCTTGGTCTGATCGCTGTAAAGCATGGCTTCGGCCTGGTTCATCCGATTGATGTTCTCAGGATCTTCCAGCAAAGACATGAGCCGATCAGACCGAGGCTGTCCGAGCTTTGCCTTGTAAAGCAGCAACCCGATTTCTTCTTCCAAAACTTCGGGTTTAACCGGGTTGGAACCATCGCTGGGCTGTAGCTCCTTGAGTGCCTGTTCAGCACGTTCGAGGAATTGATGACATAGTTTTTCCTGCCGTTGAACGAGTGACTGAATGGCAGGTTTGACCTGATCAAAGTTGTGGTCGGAATGAACCACCGCAGGGCCGCTGATGATCAACGGTGTCCTGGCTTCATCAACGAGGATGGAGTCAACCTCATCAACGATTGCAAAGTAATGACCACGCTGGACCTGGTCCTCGCGAGAGTTAGCCATGCCATTATCCCGCAAGTAGTCGAAGCCGAATTCTGAGTTCGTACCGTAGGTGATATCACATTGATATTGCTCTCGTCGGTGAGCGGGAGGCTGATCGTGAAGGATGCACCCCACACTGAGCCCCAGAAAAGTGTAAACAGCCCCCATCCATTCACTATCGCGAGCGGCAAGGTAATCGTTGACCGTGACCACATGCACTCCTCTGCCGGTGAGGGCATTGAGGAAAACAGGGAGAGTACCGACCAAAGTCTTGCCCTCACCTGTTGCCATTTCGGCAATCTTGCCAGTGTGGAGGGCCATGCCGCCAATGAGCTGGACATCGAAAGGCACCATTTCCCATCTCAGGGGGTGCCCTCTGACGATCACATCGCTCCCGCATAGCCGTCGGCAGGCCTGTTTAACCACGGCAAAAGCCTCTGGCATGATCTCCTCAAGGCGAGAAGCCAGCTGAGATTTGTCTTCGATGGAAGCGAGCTCCTGCTTCCAAGCAGCAGTCTTAGCCCGCAAATCATCGTCGGAAAGATCATTCAGAGACTGGTCAATTTGGTTGATCGTCTCCACGATTTTGGTGTAGCGACGCACCTCACGGTCATTGGCCGTTCCGAAAATTTTCTTAAAAATACTTTTAAAAGGTCCAATCATGGTGATTTGAGCTTTTGCTGTCGGCCAGAAGGTGCAAAGCATTGCACGGGCGCGACAAAACGCACAAAGTAGGTGAAGGGTGGTGGGGCGTCAAAGCAATAAAGGGACACGTTTTCGTGCAAATTGACTCCTTTCACGCGAAAGGTTCCACCCCATGAGGAACTAATACCCCAGCGAATCTTGATTCCGTCTCAAGACTTCAAAGCCGATCACTCTCAGTTCGCTTCTCTAGTTGCTTGACTCGCTGGTTCAAGCCTCTCAAGTGGTCCCCCATCTCTGCAACATGCTCCTGAACAGCCTCCATATGTTCATCGACGGCGTGTATCTGGTGAGCGTTTTGCTGCAGTTGATGGATTTTTTCCTGGAGCAAATCAATGTCGTGGAAGCGTTCCTCTTGCGCTTCCAAACGACGATGTGCGTGTTCCACGGCCTCGTTCAAGGCCTGCATCCGGTGGTGCGCATGCTCCAGCTCCTGCTCAAGGTGCTGAAACCTTGCCAAGCGTTCAGCAAGCTCCTCCATGCGTTGCTCAAGATGATGAACCTGCCCACCGAAATCAGAGGGTCGATCTCGATGCCCCGCCTCACGGGTCCAAGCGCGAATTTCTTCCACCGCTTGATGAATGGATTGAATGAGGGGGGGCGGGCCTGATCGATCATCCTGACCATTTGGGAAATGATCTGTCTTGCTCGACATCGGCTGATTTTTCAGGGCTGGTGTTCTCTCCGGTCCTAGGCGTTGAAAGAGTTTTTTCCGAAGGCTTCTGGCTCGATTCATGGTCTGCATAGCAGCCTCAGTTTGCCCTGCAGCTTTGAGTTCTTGAGCCTCATTGACCAGTTTCTGAATTTGATCGCGCCGCTCCGAGAATGGTATGTTCTCGCCTGAAGCGGCATCTTGGGCCGTCGTCGTCGACACAGCGCAAGTAAGCCAAATAAGAGCAGCCAATACGGCCTTCAATGAAGCGTTAGTGGATATATTTGTCATCGTCTTAGCAAGTGACTGGGCGTGGGATAAATCCTAGCAAATTAGGCGGATCACTGAAAAAGTTAATCCATCGCAAGGATGTTGTTCAATGTGATACTGACTCATGACTGAGAATTCTCAGGATTCAAATCAAACCATGCATCTCAAGGAAGCGTTGCGTCAGGTCATGCGCCACAAAAACCAGGCATTGGGCAAGGTGGCACATGAGACCCAGTCCCTTTCGATAAGAGATACCATCACCTCGCACCCAAACTGGCAAGCAGCCCAACGCATTTTGGCTTACCTGCCAAGGAAAGATGAACCGAACATCCTTCCCCTACTCCACATGGCGCTAGATGAGGGGAAGACCATCGCTCTCCCGCAGTATCAGCAAAACAATGGCGCCTACCGGCCAGTGATTATCAGCCATCTCGAGAAGGACCTCGAGCCAGGGCTGTATGGCATCCTTGAACCCAAATCAACATGCATCCCCATGGCTGGACAAAGCGTTGACTTGACCTTGATACCTGGAATGGCATTTGATGATAAAGGTTGGCGGCTGGGGAGGGGTAAAGGGTTCTATGACCGAATGATCCCCCAGTTAGCAGGACTGCGGTGTGGGCTGGCTTTCGACTATCAGCGTGTCGAGGCCGTTCCCCATGATGACTTGGACCAGAAAATGGATTGGATCATCACACCTGAGCGATGGATCAAATCAGGCTCTGAGGTGTGAGCACGAAATGTCAATAGCCGTTCTGATTTGGGGCCCACCGGCTTGGTTAAGCTTGGGGGTCCTCTTGGGCTGCGCCTTCTGCTACTTCTGGATGCGATTCCAGCAGCAGAAATGGCAGCAAGACAAAACCTCACTTCTGCGTCAAGCGGCAGATGAGGCGAGAAATCTCCTGTCTTCAGCCAGTGAGCAGGCCGAGCGCAAAGCCGAAGAAACAGAGAGCAAAGCCCGTCGTTCCATTGAGCTCCTAGAGCAAGAACTGGAGCGCCGAAACAACCGCCTTGACCAACGTGAAAGCCTGGTCAATGACCAGCTCGCCGGTTTTGTTCAGCAAGAAAAAATGCTGCATAGCCAACAGCAGACACTTCAAGAGTCACAGCAAGCCTTAGCAAGGCAACAAGAAGAATTAAATCTCCTCTGCAACCGTCGTCAGGAAGAACTGGAAAACATTTCCCAACTGACCGAGCCTGAAGCTCGCAGAATTCTCCTCCAAGAAGCCGAGCAAGCCTCGATGAAAGAGGCTCACGAAGCAGACCGGCGCATCATGGAAAAGGCCAAACTGGAGGCCGAGGCTAAGGCACGCAAAATCATCAGCCTGGCCATTCAGCGTTTTGCTGGAGAACACACATTCGATTCTACCACCTCCACGGTTGCCCTGACCGGCGACGAACTCAAAGGGCGCATCATTGGTCGTGAGGGCCGCAATATTCGGGCATTCGAATCGGCCACCGGAGTCACTGTTTTAATTGATGACACACCGGGTGCGGTCGTCCTCTCTGCCTTTGACCCTGTACGGAGGGAAATTGCACGCGAGGCTATGAGCCGCCTCATAGAGGATGGTCGCATCCACCCCTCACGCATCGAAGAGGTCGTCCATAAGGTGGAGGCCGAAATCGACGAAACCGTCATCCGACTGGGAGAAGAAGCCCTGCATCGCACAGGCCTTCCACCTGTGCATCCTGAGGTCATCAAGACGCTCGGCCGCCTTCATTTCAGAAGCAGTTTCTCTCAAAACGTGCTCAACCATTCAGTCGAAGTCGCTCACCTGACAGGCCTGATGGCAACCGAACTTGGACTCAATGCGGTCGAAGCTAAAAAAGCAGGTCTTTTCCATGATCTAGGCAAGGCAATCAAACATGACATGGAGGGCTCTCATGCCATCATCGGGGCCGATTTCCTCCGCATCCATGGCGAGAAGGACCCTGTGGTCAATGCCGTTGCAGCTCACCACGATGAAGTGGAACACCTTTCGCCGCTAGGCATTCTGGTCAGTGCCGCTGATGCCATCAGCGCCTCCCGACCTGGTGCACGTTCAGAAAACATGACCACTTACCTGCAGCGGCTTCAGCAACTGGAGGATATCGGAACTTCCTTCGAGGGAGTGGAAAAGTGTTTTGCCTTCCAAGCCGGCCGTGAAGTCAGGGTTGTGGTATCTCCTTCAATCGTCTCTGATGAACAGGCCTACGAGCTGTGCCGGAAAATCGCACGTAAAATCGAAGACGATCTACAATACCCTGGCCAGATTCGAATCACGGTCATTCGAGAAACACGGTGCATTGAGTTTGCCAAGTAGCTGAGCGGCTGAGTCAATCAATTTGAGGAAGCAGGCTCAGAAAAGCATTGCTCTGCCTGCATCGACCAGATGAAATGCGTGGATGTTCTCACATGTGGTCATTTTTTGGACGGATCCTGAACAGCCCAATGCAGCGCAGGAGTTAATCGATGGGGCGCACCGATACCTTAAGGACATTCCAGGCTCGGAGTATTTCCATGTTGGCCGGATGGCAACCAGCGATCGCCCAGTAGTCGATCAAAGTTATCAGGTGGCACTCAATATCGTCTTCAAGGACAAGGCCACGCAGGATGCCTATCAAGTCCACGAAGATCATGTGAAGTTTGTAGAGGAAATATTCAAGCGGGTATGCAAAAAGGTCGTGGTCTACGACTTTGAGGGATAAAGCTTCAAGACGAACACTACGGGGGCATTCCATGCCCCCCAACCCAACCGCCCAAGCCGTTGGGTTTTTTTGTCATTGAAATCTTGCCCACTCAACTTAATCCAGATCCATGCGTGACTCAGATAGGCAGTGCTGCAACCCAGGCCTAGTTTTGGCTGGGTTGTTCGGACTAGGCCTACTCCTAACCGAAACCTTGCAGGCCCAGCTGATCATCAATGAATTCCTGGCTTCCAATCAGCAAGGAATGATGGATGAAGACCGGCAGCGTGTTGATTGGATCGAACTTGCCAACACGGGCGCTGAACCGCTCTCCACCCAGGGCTGGTCACTGAGTGATGATCCTGAAAAACCAAAGAAATGGATCCTTCCAGCCAGGATCCTGGAGCCAGGGGAGCTTCTTGTCATCTTTGCTTCCGGAAAGGATCGACGCTCTGATGAGGGCCCATGGCACACGAACTTCAAATTAGCCGCTCAAGGGGAGTACCTCGGCCTCTATGCACCCGATGAGACAAAGGCTGCTTCGGCCTTTGTCCCACAATACCCACCGCAATATGCCGACATCTCCTTTGGGTTGGTTCGAGATGAAAAGACCCTCACCCTGATCGATCCCAATACCCAAGGAAGATTCAATCTTCCCAGCGACACGCTGATGGATTGGGTCCAAGTCGATTTCAATGATGGAGATTGGATGCCCACCCTACCCAGCATGGGTTATGACACCGGCCAAAAAGAACAGGATACCTCAAGTCACCTGGAACAATTAAAAGCCTCACAGCCTGCCCTTCACTGGCCCTTCCAGGACACCGAGGGGATTATAGCCACCAATCTGGGTTCACTCGGGGCAGCGGCTCAGGGTCGTTATCAAGGGCAACCCAACCTAGCCCAAGAAGGTCCTCGTTCCCCAACCTTTCCCATCCTCGATGAAGACAACATGGCCGTCGGCTTCGACGGCCGAAACGATGCGGTTGAAGGGCCTCAGCAATTGCTGAGTGGGAGGCAGGCCTTTACGATGGCGGGTTGGATTCGCCCCGAAGGCGTCCAAAACAATCGTACTGGACTATGGGGCCAAAACGATGCCGTCGAGTTTGGTTTCATCCAACAAAACACATTGCAGCTCTGGTCGCCCGCGGGCAGCTTGAGCTGGAGCTACCCTTACCCCGCTGGACAATGGCATCACCTCACCGCAGTGGGCAATGATCGAGAGCTCATTCTCTATGCCGATGGGCAGCGAGTGGCCACCAGTGGACACAATGGAACCGACTTTGGCAGGTCAAATTTCACGTTTAATGTGGGAGGAGGTGGCGTCTTCGATGCGACAGGTAACCATTTCAGGGGATCCATTGACGAGGTCGCTTTTTGGGATCATGCGCTCAATGATGAGGCCATTGCGCTGTTGCTGAAAAAAGCACCTTCGGTTGATTACACCACACTCATTCAGACCGACCTAGAGCATCTCCTCTTTGGCTATCAGGCCACACTCGACAGCCGCTTCACTTTTGAAGTCTCCAACCCAGACAAAATCCACCAACTGGACTTGAAACTGCAAGTCGATGACGGTTTTGTCGCTTGGATCAATGGAATCCAGGTGGCAGCCTGGAATGCTCCAGCAAGCAACGATTGGCAAAACCAGGCCCCTTCCCAGAATCCTGACCAGAGTGCCATTCAATGGCGCTCATTCCCTCTGTCTGCCTCCATGCTCAAACAGGGAAAAAATGTATTGGCCATCAGAGGATTTAACCTGAGCGCTCAGGATCCAGACTTCTTGGTCAATAGCTCGTTGGATGGCCTCTCCTACATGGATCAAGAAGTTGAGTCGAGGTTCATGCGCTCTCCCTCGCCTGGAGAAAAAAACACTTATTCTCCCGGAGAGGATCTTCCCCTCATCATCGATATCAGGCATGAACCCACCCAACCCAACGCAGGCGAACCTATTGTGGTCACGGCTAGGGCGGATAACTCCCCAAGCAAGCTGAAGATACTGAAACTGCGCTATCGCCTCATGTTTGAGCCGGAGAGGGAGATTCCCATGCGGGATGATGGGTTGGAAGGAGATACCCTGGCCCAAGATGGGCAATGGACCGCCATCATCCCTAATTCCAAAGCGTCAGCAGGCCTCATGATCCGATATGCTGTCCATGGCGTGGATGCAGATGGCAACACGATGAGATGGCCACCCTTCCCTGCCCCCGCCGATTCGGCTGAGTACCTTGGCATGGTGGTTGCAGACCCTACCTTGCACACCCGTTTACCTGTAGTGCATCTTTTCATGGAAAACCCTTCCATGGCTGACACCAGTGGTGGCACCAGAGCCTCCCTCCTCTTTGATGGCGAACTGTATGACAACATTCATATCAGTGTTCACGGGCAAAGCTCGCGCGGTTTCCCCAAGAAGAGCTACAACTTGGATTTCAACCAAGACCATCGCTTTGCTTTGCAACCTGATACCCAGCGCGTCAAAGACATCCGTCTGATGACCAATTGGGGAGACAAGTCCCATGTCCGTAATACCCTGGCTTATGAGATGATTCACAAGGCAGGAAGTCATGCTCACATTGCCTTCCCTGTGAGAGTCCAGCGCAACGGATCCTTTTTCAGCATTGCCGACATGATGGAGGATGGGGACGATCGATGGTTGGATCGCCTTGGGCTGGATCCCGATGGGGCGCTCTACAAGATGTATAACAACTTGGGCGGGGCTGGAGGGAATGAGAAGAAGACTCGCCAATGGGAGAATACTGAAGACCTGCAGAATCTGGTGCAGAGCCTCAGTGAAAGCCGCCCTTTAGCCCAACGAATCGAGGATGCTTGGGATATATTGGACCTACCCCAAACAGTCAGCTATTTCGTCGCACTGGCCCTGTGCAGCAGCCAGGATCATGGACACAAAAATTATTATCTCTATCGCGACAGCCTGGGCTCAGGAGAATGGGCCCCCCTGCCCTGGGATGTTGATCTTTCATGGGGACGCAATTGGGTCGATGCGAAGGGTTATTTTCACGATACACTCTATCAGGACAACGAACTGGACTTCTACAACCCGAGCCAGCAGAGCAAACCGACCAATCGTCTCTATGAGCTCATCAAACAGGCCCCTCCTTTTCAAAGCATGGTCTTGCGTCGCCTGAGAACAATCATGGATCAATGGCTGCAATCCCCAGGCACACTTGCTGAGGATGGCATCATCGAGCAGCGCATAGGGGAGCTGCTTGATGCAATGGACCCTCCTGATCTACGCAACAGTGATGCGGACTTGGATGCCAAACGCTGGGGTAGTTGGGGAAACGGCTTATCCATGCGCCAGGAAGCCCAGCGCATCATCGATCTTCATTTGGCAGGACGGCGTCGGTTTTTATTTGAACAGAAGCCTAGACTGGGCAGAGGGCAGATCCCGGAATCCCAACCCGTTCTAGCAGCACCCTCCTTTGGCTCTCTGGAATTCAACCCACTCTCCGGTGAGCAAAATGAAGAATACTTGACCCTTGAAAACAACCATCCTTTTGCAATCGATCTGTCTGATTGGTTGCTTAGTGGAGGGGTTCGTCATGTGTTGCGCCCAGGCACAGTCATCCCAGCAAACGGAACCCTATACCTTAGCCCAAAGGTAGCTGCTTTTCGGGCTCGCACCCAATCCCCTCGAGGTGGCCAAAGCCTTTTTGTTCAGGGGGATTATCAGGGACAACTCGACGCTCGAGGCGAGACCCTTAGTTTGAGCTCTCCGGATGGCATGGTTCACGTGGAACATACCTTCGAAGGACGACCCTCTGAGGCTCAACTCGGATTAAGGATCACAGAAATATTCTATCATCCAGATCCTCAACCCCCATTTGCAGATCAGAGGCAAGCCTATGAATACCTTGAGCTCACCAACGCAGGCGAGAGCACGCTTGATCTTGAGGGGATTCGCTTCACTCAAGGTATCGATTTTGTATTTAACAGGGACTCCCCCATGTCCTTGCAGGCAGGTCAATCGGTGGTCCTGGTGCGTAATGAGGCCGCCTTTCGGGCTCGTTTTGGAGCTGCTCCCATCATTGTTGGCACCTTTGATGGCGCCTTGGATAATGGAGGGGAAAACCTGCGTTTGGAGGATGCAAGCGGCGAGCGTATCCTTGACTTCGCCTATTCGGACCAGTGGTACCCCGAGACAGATGGTCAGGGCTTCGCCCTGAGCGCCCGTTTTCTGAACACCCCCTGGGATGATTGGGGGCAGGCATCTTCCTGGATGACGAGCGCTGAGCCTGGGGGAAATCCAGGCCACTTTTCAGAGGGCGACCGATCAGGTGATTGGGCCTTGAGTATGACGCTGCTACCCTTGGAAAACCCGCGCGCCAGCATTGCCTTCGATTATCAGGCAAACCAGTTATACACCCTCGAAACCAAGGTCAAGCTTGGCGATAGCCACTGGATCCCCATAGAGGAGTGGACCTCTCCTCGGCAGTCAGGCCGGCATGCTTTCATCCTGAATGAGCTCGAATCAACCACTGGCTTTTTCCGCATTCGCAGGAAAATGACGCCCTAGTTCGGTGATCTTTCAGACCTGCCCGAGAGGTATCGGATCGATCTCCAGAACGGTAAAGGTTAAATTTCCGTTCGCATTTCGAAGGGTTTGAGGTTAGTTTAACAGTTGTGTTGAAACAGGCATTCCAAAAAATGTCCCAACTGACGCTGATGTTGGCCTTGGCTATTTCCCTAATTGGGATGAGCCTTCCGGTTCATGCAAAAGTCTTGGGATGGGGCTCGCAGGCAAGTTGCGAGCACTGTGCCTGTGGCGGAAACAGCTGCTGCTTGGATGCTGAGGATAGCCAGCAAAGCGCGCCGGTTGGTTTGCCTACTGCCTCACAAAACACCTTCAAATACCAGGCATCCCTGCTCAAGGATGCGACCAGGTCATGGATTGATCGGCCCGGGGTTGTGCTGCAAGTCATCTTCAGACAAAGCTTACCCTCCCAAACTCCGGCTCGACCTGCCTACCAGCGCTTCTGCGCCTATCTGATCTGAGTTGGCTACCTGCAGGGTACGACTGCGTCCTGACCCTGCTCTCCCTCAAAGCATGGAGGTATTCCCTCCTGTTCCCTTGTACTCTTTGATCCCTGATTGGTGATGCCCCATGGCATCACTCGCAATGCATGAAACAACTTCAAAACAATTTGGCGAGGTGCTGCAGGCATCTGGAACGCCACCACTGGAAACCCTTTCACCGTTTGGCTTGGGCTGGGATCATTTTCCTAGCAACGGGATGTGCCAGCTATCGGCAGGTGCCGATGCAGCACACACCCGAAGCATCCCAAAGGATTGCCTCAAAGCAATCGCCAAGAACTGACCTCTTGCCGTCAGTCGTTTCAAAGCAAGCAAGCAAGCCGAGCCGGGATATGCCTGTGAATCTGGAAGGTCTCATCAACTGGGCACTGGAGGTGAATCAAGGTCTTCAGTCCTCTTGGGAACAATGGCAGGCAAATCTTGAGGCCATCCCCCAAGCCTCCGCATTGCCGGATCCGATGATTCGCTATGGCTACTTCATCCGTGAAGTGGAAACCCGCGTCGGCCCCCAGCAGCAACGTGTTGGTCTGGCGCAGACATTTCCATGGTTTGGCAAACGGGCACTGGCCACTTCCATGGCCAGTGAGCAGGCCATAGAAGCTTGGTCTGACTATCTCATGCAAAAGCGAAACCTGATCCGGGAGGTGCGAAGCCTCTGGGCAGACTGGGAGTATCTGACAGAGGCCACAGCCATTACGCGAGATAATATCCAACTGGTTAGACGGCTGGAACAGGTTGCCCAGGCCAGACTCCGCTCGGGCAAGGATGCTCTGGGGGTGGTACAAGCTCAGCTGACCCTAGCCCGCTTGGAGGAACAGATCCTGGCACTGATCGATCGCAAGGGCCCCATTCAGGCAAGGCTTAATGGATTGCTCAATCGTCCCTCTGATACTGAGCTGCCATCGTTCATGGCAAGCACCTCGGGGTCCACTGGTGACTGGGAAATCATTGAATCTGAGACAGCCTGGGCCGAGCACCCGAGGATTTTGCAGAAGCAGGCAGTCATACGTCGGTATGAAGCCGCAACCCAGCTAGCTCGCAAACAACGCAGGCCCCAGTTGACCCTTGGCTTGGATCTTATCCAAACCGACTCGACTGGGAATATGAATGGCTCAGATATGGGTAAGGATCCAGTGATGGTCAGCGCCATGTTTAACCTACCTATCTGGGAAAGGAAAAACCGAGCTGCCGTGGCTCAAGCCGAAGCTAAGGAAGCTTCCGCGCGTCATGCTTTGGTTGAGGCGATGAACCAGCTCAACGCTGACCGGAGCAAGGCACAATTGGCTCTCTCCGATGCAGTGCGTCGCCAAGCCCTCCATCAGGACACACTCAGACCCTTGGCAGAAAGCGCGCTGCAAGTTGCCGAGCAGGCTTATCGCACCGGGCAAAGCACTTTCCAAGAGTGGATAAACGCCCTTCAACTTTTGCTTGAGCTCGAACTCTCGCAACTACGTGCCCAGACCGATCAGAAACTGGCACATGCCAACTTAGAACAACTCTTGGGGACAGTGCCCGAAGCTCGTGCTTTGACTCCCGTTAACCCAACTCATTGATCTTATCACTCATGAAAACCAAATGGTTCATCTTACCAGGCTGCATCCTTATATCTTTTGCAGCAGGATATGGATTCAGGGCCCCAACATCCCATCACCAGCATGGAGTCATCGAGGCAGGTGGCAATGAAGCAAACATTCGCTTTTTCACCTGCTCCATGCACCCCAACATTCAGCAACCTTCACAAGGTAGTTGCCCTCAGTGCGGCATGGACTTAATTCCGGTTCGGGAGGGCGAGGGTCCAGCTGTTGGAGCCCGACAAATCCACCTCTCCGAGCGAGCTCGTCAATTAGCTGAGGTAGCCACCTCACCGGTGGAAAGGAAGCACGTGGAAACCGAACTGCGCATGCTAGGAAGGGTAACCTTTGATGAAACACGCCTCTCTCATGTCACCACTCGAGTTGCAGGTCGCCTGGACCGGTTGTTTGTCGACTACACTGGGGTCAAGGTGAATCAGGGTGACCACTTGGTCACTCTGTACAGCCCTGACTTGCTGGAGGCACAGGAAGAACTACTCACCACCCAATCAACGATTCATCAGTTGGGTAGCAGCGTCACCCCCTATCTGCGTCAAAGTGCTTTGGAAAGTTTTCAAGCCGCACGAGAAAAGCTCCTTCTCTGGGGACTGAGTGAGCCCCAGGTTGCATCCATCCTCGAGCGGGGATCGGCCGAGGACCACATCACCCTTCATTCTCCATCTCAAGGGGTGGTGGTCCAAAAGGACGCTATGGAAGGAATGTACGTTCAAACAGGTTCTAAAATTTATACCATTGCCGACCTTTCTCATCTCTGGGTCGAACTCGAGGCCTATGAATCAGATCTACCCTGGCTGCACTATGGCCAATCGGTT
>Ga0181572_10000335_pt1 | contig 33328 bp, 22 predicted proteins | sample 101ome_26_FD_133004 | JGI IMG/M metagenome (GOLD analysis project Ga0181572, IMG submission 133004) | Coastal salt marsh microbial communities from the Groves Creek Marsh, Skidaway Island, Georgia - 101408AT metaG (megahit assembly) | ecosystem: Environmental > Aquatic > Marine > Intertidal... | reverse complement strand
TCCTCATTAAAAACCGGCACTTGTAGCGGATCACGGGTAATCATCTCGAGATTGAATTCAATCGTAGGATTGGATTGCTGACATCGATCACACAGAGCATTCAAATCAAGGATACCCTTTCCAAGAGGTACTTCACTCAGGAGGAATCCATCCTTGTCATGGGCCACCCCCATGTCCTTGAGATGGGTTGTCATAATATAAGGAGCTAACTTCTCCAGTTGCTGATGAGGGTCCTCAAGCAGCGATAGGTTATTCCCAAAATCAAAGCATACCCCTAGGTATTCACTGCCAAGCCTTTGCAACCAGGCCACCTGCTCCTCAGTTCTCCAGTCTTTGTGGTTCTCCACAGCCAATTTCACCTTATGTCGTCGGACGATGCCCTCAGCCCGCTCAACGGCCAGGAGTGAATCCTTCTTGAAAGTCTCCCAGGCATCAAGAGACCGAAAGGTTTCATAGCGTCGCCCACCCAGGCAAACCGTACGGAGGATGGTGGCCCCAGCCTCCCGAGCCCGGCGCACTGTGTCCTCAAAAACGGGGAGATCTTCCTCAGAACGGGGAAGACTCACCTGACCTTCCAGGGCAATGCCAAGGGACTCACGACGCCCTCTTACCTGACCGGCGAAATCCGCCGTCCAACCCCGAACCCCAATCTGCAGGCAACCAGCGTTCAGACTACGGCAGTGATCGAGCACATCCAGGGCGCTTTCCCATGCAGGATAGTCCTGAGAATAGAAGCGCGCACTCCGACGATAGGAGGCAATGGAAAGCCCCAGCCTTCGCCCGCGAGAGGCAGCTCTGAGGGGCAGCGCTTTGGCCATGGCCCCGATGGCCAATAAGCTTGTCTGCTGAAGGAAAGCTCTTCGTTTCATTGCGTCGACTGAGTCATTATTGGTTATGGATGAAAAAAGCTGATCTGATCAGGGACTCACACCAACGGCATGTGCCGGGGTGTGATGACTAATTCCGGCACGGTGGCCCTGTCAGGCAATTTGGCAACCGTCACCACCACCGATGCGATATCCTCAGGCTGCAACATCCGTGCACGTTGCTCGGCAGTGGGCGGCACCGGCCGCTTTTCAAGAATCGGTGTTTCGGTTTCACCGGGATAAATATTGGTCACACTCACCCCATCAGGCAGAACCTCCGCATTGGCATAGTGACCGACAGCACTCTGGGCAAATTTAGAGGCACAGTAGGGCAACCCTGCCAGGCCCAGGGGTCGCAAACCTGCCAGGGAAACGACATTGATGATGAGTCCCTTTTTTCTGGCTCGCATGGATGGAAGCACCGCCTGCATGCAATGAGTGGCTCCGAGTGCGTTGACATCCATGACCTGAGCCATGCTCTCGGGCTCCATGTCCGAAAAGGTGCGCTTGGGGACATTCATGCCCGCACTGTAGACGAGGATGTCGATGGGCCCCCATCGTTCGTGGACTGATTGAACCAGTTGGTCAATCTGCGATCGATGGGTTGCATCGACGGCCATACTGTGAATCGATCCTGAGTCCTCTTGGCTAGGCTCTCGATCGAGCTGAGGGTCTGGATTCCTGGAAGCAAGGATGACCTTCATGCCCTCGCCTGCCAGTGCCTTGCCAATGCCCAGGCCAATCCCTGAGCTTCCCCCAACCACTAGGGCCACTTGATCTACAAGGGATTTCATCCGAGCGGTATAAGGCTTGAAAGCATTTTGAGCAACCGAACAATGCGCCTGGCTGGGTCGCTACCCTGTCGCTGAACCCCAAGATGCCAGTCATGCCCCAAGGCTCACTTGACCCATGAGGTCACATGAGCCAGATTGGGGATCATGGAATTGACGTATTATGGGCATGCCTGTTTTGGTGTGGTGGCCGGAGGAAAGCGATTGCTCTTTGATCCGTTCATCACACCCAATCCAATGGCTGCGGGTATCAATCTGGAGAGCATTGAGTGTGATGAAATACTCATCTCTCATGCCCATGCCGACCACCTTGCCGATGCAGTCGCCTTGGCTACCCGAACCGGAGCACGAGTCACTGCCAACTATGAGGTGACTCAATGGCTGAGCGCTCAGGGCATTGAACGGACCGAGCCCCTGAATCACGGGGGACGACTGCGCCTGGATTGGGGTTCCATCCAGTATGTCAACGCCATTCACAGCAGTAGTTTTCCCGACGGCTCGTATGGTGGGAACCCGGGAGGCTTCATCATCGAGAGCCAGGATGGTTGTTTTTATTATTCAGGGGATACGGCCCTGACATGGGACATGAAAATCATCGCTGAAAGATCGAACCTTGATTTTGCTGTCCTGTGTATCGGTGATCGCTTTACGATGGGTTTTGAAGACGCTTGCACCGCAGCCCAGTGGGTCGGCTGTGACGAGGTTGTTGGCGTGCATTATGACACCTTCCCGCCCATTAAGATAGATTGTGAGCAAGCACAGAAGTATTTTGCCTCAAAAGGTAAGAGGCTTCACCTCCCAAAAATAGGGACATCCCTGACACTACCTGGGGCTGGCAACTAACTGGATTTCAATCAAATAATCATGACCAATATTTCCAACACTATCACACTGGGACACTCCCCCGATCCGGATGACGCTTTCATGTTCTATGCCCTGGCCAAGGACCTCATTCCTACCCATGGGCTTGGATTCAAACATATTCTCCAGGACATCCAGACCCTTAACGAGCGCGCGACACGAGGGGAACTCGATGTGAGCGCCATCAGCATCCATGCTTATGCCTATGTGAGCGATCAATATGCCCTCTTACCAAGTGGCGCAAGCATGGGCGATGGCTATGGGCCCATGCTAGTCTCCAAGGCACAACGCTCCCTTGAGTCCATAAGACACTGCAGGATTGCGGTTCCTGGAGAAATGACCAGTGCTTTCCTGGCACTCCAGATGCGTCTGGGGTGCCCGGCATCGGAACTGGACTACCGGGTTGTTCCCTTTGATCAGATTTTTCAAGCAGTCAAATCAGATGAAGCGGACGTAGGGCTCATCATTCACGAAGGACAGCTGACATTTCAAAACGAAGGGCTGGTTCTTTGTGATGATCTCGGTGTCTGGTGGGGGAAGGAAAACAATGGCTTGCCCCTGCCGCTGGGAGGCAATGTGATTCACAAGCGATTTGCTCCCGAGGATCGCAAGCAAATATCTGACCTGCTCACTCAAAGCATACAATACAGTCTGGATCATCGAAGTGAGGCAGTCGAACACGCTCTTGCTTATGCCAGGGACATGGGTAAAGACCTGGCAGATCAATTCGTAGGCATGTATGTGAATGATTGGACACTGGACTATGGAGAGAAAGGCAGAGAAAGCATCAGGCGTTTTCTTGGGCAGGCTTTCGAAATGGGCTTGCTACCGCATAGACAGGAGCTTGAATTTGTAGCCTGATCCTTTCCTTGCAAATGACGGCTTGCGAAATCAGCTGATGAATCCGGGGAAACCAGACTCACTGATTTCGCCTGAGTGGCTGCGATATCTGGAGCGACTGAGCTTTCTCTCACGCAAGCGATCACGTAGCTCACAGCGAGGAGAACGTCGCAGTCGGGCCAGGGGCCATTCAGTAGAGTTTGCTGATCATCGCAACTACGTGGTGGGGGATGATCTGAGATACCTTGACTGGAACCTTCTTGGTAGACTGGATCGCCTATTCCTAAAAATCTATGAGGAGGAGCGAGAACTGCCGCTCCACCTGTTCGTTGACCTCAGCGAGTCGATGAATTTCGGGACCCCTTCGAAATTTGATGTCGCCAGACAAATCGCCGCAGCGATGGGCTATGTTGCATTGAATGGCTTCGATCGAGTCCAGCTCAACCTCTTTCCGAATTCAGCGGCTCAAGGAGCCCAGGGATTGCCCCCAAGACACCTGCGTGGAAAAGGGTCGAGCATGCGCTTGCTTGATCATCTCTCAGCTTTACGTCCCGGTGGTCAAGGCTCACTGAACCAAGCACTGCAGGAGGCAGCCAGAGGAAATCGGCGTCAAGGAACCGTGATGGTGATCAGTGATTTCATGGATCCTGATGGCTATGAGAGCGGCCTCAAAGCATGGTGCAGCCAAGGCATGGATGTGCATGCGTTCATGGTTCTGGCTTCTGAGGAGCTCAATCCGACCCTCCATGGCGACCTTCGCCTGGTTGACTGCGAAAACGGTTCCCACGAGGAGGTCACCTTTGGCAGGCATCAACTCAAGGCTTACCAAGCCACCCTGCAAGGTTATCTCGATCAGATTCAAAACTTCTGCCGTCGGCACGCCATCGGCTTCCACTTGGTTCCTAGTCATATCAACTTGGAGTCCTGGCTTCTGGCAGACCTGCGCAAGGCCATGCTTTGGAAGTAGGAGAGAAGGTGACATGCAGTTTCTGACCCCAACAGCTTTCTGGTTCGCCTTGACCCTTCCTGTCATCATCGCTTTTTACTTACTTAAGCGCCGACGACAAACCAGGGTTGTTTCCACTTCTCTGCTGTGGACACGTTTTCTGGCCGAACATCAGGCTAATGCCCCTTTCCAGAAACTCAGACGACACTGGTTGCTACTGCTTCAGCTTCTGATACTCAGTCTGGCCATCCTGGCTCTGGCGCGGCCACTGATTCAGGGCAACGGTCTTGAACGTGAATGGCTCATCGTACTGATCGATACCTCAGCTTCCATGCAGTCAACTGATGTGAAACCCTCGCGCATGGAGCAGGCACATCGTGAGGTGGAAGCGCTGATTGAGACCATGGACGAGACAGATCAAATGATGCTCATTGCAGCTGGCTACCCTACCCGCGTCATTCAGTCAGCCACCTCCAGTAAAACCGATCTCAGACGGGCTCTAGGAAAAATTCCTGCCGCTGATACGGGCACCAGGCTAGCTGAGGGACTTAAACTGGCATCCACGTTTGCAGAGGGCCTTGAGGCCGTGCAAATCCATCTTTTCACTGATGGGGCTATCAGTGACTTAAAAGATCAACAATGGCCTGAGGCGGACTTGGTCTATCACCCGATTGGTCAGCGCGGGGAGAACGTTGGCATCGTGTCCATGGACATCCGCCCTAACCCCGAAGACCCTACCTCAACGGCTATCTTTGCCGGTATTGCCAATTATGGTTCCCAGCCTCGCGAGCTGATACTCGAACTCAGCTTGGATGATCAGCTCGTTGAAGGTAGACCCCTTGATATTGCGGCGGGAGCCACGGCTTCCCAAACGTTTATAGCCAACCAACCTGAGGAAGGGGTTTTCAAACTTTCCATCAACTTAAAAGATGATCTTGAAATCGATAATGAGGTTTCCCTGGTTAGCCGCCTTCCAAAATCAGCCAGCGTGCTTCTGGTCAGTCAGGGCAACCGCTTTCTCGAGCGCGCCATCAGCTCCATACCTGGGTTAGCTCTGGCCGTGACCGACACCTGGGACCCCCTAGCCTCCGAGCAAGCCGATCTCATCATCCTTGATGGCATCCTGCCTGAATCCTTGCCAGCCAAACACCTTTTGGCGATCGATGTGTTCCCGCAAGCCTGGTTTGAAAAAGTAACCCCTGAGGAATCACCTACCGTCGTGGATTGGCTTGCCACCCATCCGATTATGCGCTTCAGCCCACTAGACAATGTCAGCATTGCTTCGGCAGGAGGCATCAAAGCTCCATCCTGGGCTACCCCTATCGTGGAAGCTAGCCAGACACCTCTTATCTTAGCTGGGGAGGAGCAAGGCAGGAGGGTCGTGTGGTTGGGTTTTAATCCCTTGAACTCGACTTGGCCGCTGCGTGTGTCCTTTCCTATATTCGTCCAAAACGCTATCCAGTGGCTCACTGCCCCCGAACAAGAATCATCCTGGGGCAATCTTCATACCGGAGAGGCACTGGTGACTGGAGCGGATCATGACTCCGATACAGTCAACATACGTCTACCTGATGGTTCCGTGCAATCGCTCTCGCTCAATCCGGAAACCACTCAATTTGTGTTCAGCGATACGTTCAGTCAGGGCATTTATCAGATCGAACATCGCGATATGATTGAGCGTTTTGCCTCGAACCTGCTTGATCCATCAGAAAGCGACACCGGTCCCCGAAGCACCATTCAACTTGGAGACTACGGACAAATCACTGCCTCCACCCAGGAGCGTGCCCAAGTCGAATCATGGCGCCCGATTCTCCTTCTCGCCCTTTCCGTCCTGCTTTTCGAATGGTTTTACTATCACAGGAGGACCGTGTGACATGAACCGACGCTCGAAAGGAGAATTTAGCACAGCCTCTGGATCCGGCACATGGATCACCTTAGGCTTTTTTCTGATACTGGCACTTGGAAGCATTTCATGCAGGCAATCAGATGACCCTCAGGGGCCACATATCATCATTTACACCTCTCAAGACCAGATCCATGCGGAGCCTGTGTTTGAGGCATTTGGGGCTGCTACCGGCATTAAAGTCAAAGCGCTCTACGACAATGAATCTGCCAAGAGCATGGGGCTGGCCAAACGCCTTGCTGCTGAAAGTCGCCGGCCCGTCTGCGATGTTTTCTGGAGCAATGAATCGCTCACGATGCAGCAGTTAAGTCATCAGGGAATCGTTGATTCCTTTGACTCATTTGGTTACCGCATGCGAGTCATGATCATCAACACCAACGCCATCACTCCTCAGCAAGCCCCTGACTCGCTGCATCAATGGGTTGAACCCAAGTGGCGAGAAAAATGTGTCATGGCTTACCCTCTGTTCGGCACCACCGCCACACATCTGCTTGCACTGCGCCAAAAATGGGGTGCTCTATCGTGGAGCCAATGGTGTCGAGGTCTCAAGGAGAACGAAGTACGCATTGTCGATGGCAACTCTGCTGTGGTTCGCATGGTGGGCAGTGGAGACGCCTGGATCGGCCTGACAGACTCCGATGACCTGGCTGTTGGGCTCAGCCAGGGCTTGCCACTGATGTCCATTGATCTACCAGGGGAATTGTGCCCAATCTCTAACACCGTAGGTATCGTGAAAGGAGCCCCTCACCCAAATCTGGCTCGATCATTTGCCATGTTTCTGAGAGATTCAAAGATACTTGATAGCATGGTCCAGAGCTCAGCTCTCATGAGCGCCCAAACCATACCTGAAACTTCCAATTGGCTTGCGCCAAGCTGGGAGACCCTCATCGAGCAGTCCGCTGAAGGCTTGGAGCAAATGCGGTTTCTTTTCATGCGCTGAAATGCTGAGTCAACCCCTACAGAACAGCCTTTGGCTCACAGCATGCGTCTGCTTGCTGACAACCTTCATTGGATGGGTCACAGCCATAGCAACCTGCCTGCAAGGGAGAATCATCCGAAGATTCCTGATCGTGGCTGCTTTGATGCAACTGGCCCTGCCTCCTTTTTTCTTGATCAACTGGTGGATGCAACGCCTGAGCACCTCCAGCAGCTGGCGACATTGGCTGGACTGGAACCTCTATTCCATGGGTGGAGCTGTCTGGTTGTGTTCGCTGCTCTTTTGGCCAATACCCTTTTTCGTGATGCTTCGATCCATTCGACAGCTGAATACGGAGCTTCTGGATACCGAGCCATGGCTAAAGGATTGGCAGCTCCTTGTCCATTGGTTCTGGCCAGCACTACGCCTGCCTTGCCTCATCAGCCTCGCGCTGGTCGCTCTGTTGACATTCAATCAACTCAACGTGCCATCGTTGCTTCAAATACCGACCTGGACTGCCGATCTGTTGGTCCGTTACAGCGCCACCCTGGAATGGCGACCAATCCTGGAAGATTTATCCCTTCCATTGCTCTTGAGCTGCCTGCTGCTTCTGGGATTGCGGCCTCGGGCAATCCCTGGATTGCTCCAAGGGCGAAGCGTCTCTGCCTCAACCCTGAGACGCTGCCTCTCACCCTGGCTCATCCATGCCCTCACTCTTTTGACATGCCTTTGGATCTTGGTGGGGCTACTCCTCCCTGTTGGAGACTTCCTATTATCCAGGGAACACTGGAGGGCATCCCTGACAGCCGCTGCCGCCGGACAGCAGGCTTCCTTGAACAGCCTGCTCATTGCCTTTAGCGTCGCGTCCCTGGTAATCCTATTTGGCTGGCTGGGCCGCTTCCAATGGATGGGGCGGCTAGGGTGGATCCCGCTCATCCTTCCCGGAACAATCATCGGAGCCTGCCTGCTGAGCCTGACTCAAGCCTCACCCGTTTCCTTGCAGCCGGTTGCAACACCGATTTGCCTTATCGCCATGGCCCTCCGCTATGGCGTCCTTGGGTGGGCTGGATCAAGACTTGCTCAGCAGGCTTTGGATCCAGCACTTGGCGATCTTGCGCGATTGGACAGGTTCAATGGGATACAACGTATCAGGCATGCATTCCTGCCGCAGACAGGATGGATCCTGGGCCTTGCATGGTATGGCACCTATCTTTTGTGCCTTTGGGACGCTGAAACCCTGCTCTTCCTCATCCCTCCAGGAAGCGAAACCCTTTCTTTGAGGATTTTCAACCTCCTGCATTATGGGCACACCAGCCAGGTGGATGGCCTGCTTTTGATCCAGATCGGCCTGGCTACCCTTCCGTTGGTCTGCTTTGGCATTGGGTCCTGGGTCAAAGGCGCGACCCAACAGGCAAAACTCAAGCCCTTCCTAAACGGCCTGATCGTAGCGGGCGGCACCTTGATTATATCGGGTTGCCAACCTTCACATCCCAACGAAAGTCTACCCGAAAGTTCACTCTTTGAAGAAGTCCTGGTCATCGGTTCCCAGGGGAGGAGTCCCGGCTATTTCATCAAGCCTCGATCGCTAACCGTTGATGGCTCGGATAATCTCTATGTGGTCGACATGACCGGCAGGGTACAGAAATTCGATGCGGAAGGAACATTCGTGCTTCAATGGCAAATGCCTGAGCTGGAGCGAGGCAAACCCAAGGGCATGGGTATCGACTCTCAGGGCAACATCATTGTCATTGAACCCCATTACAGCCGAGTCAATCATTTCACTTCAGATGGCATCCTGGTCAAGCAGTGGGGAAACTACGGAACGAGCGAGGGCTTATTGACCCTTCCTAGATCGGTTGCCACTGGGCTCAACGGGCACCTGATCATCAGCGAATATCAAGGTGCCGAACGCCTACAAGTTTTCCAGGAACCTGCCATGAATTTCCTCTTCGCCATCGGCAGTCAAGGAAGCGAAGTGGGGCACTTCAATCGCCCCGAAGGTGTGACCTGTGATAAGGCAGGCAACCTTTATGTCGCTGACTCATGCAATCATCGTATCCAGGTGTTCGACCCCACAGGAACATGGCTGAAGGCCTTTGGCGAACCCGGATCTGACCCCGGAAGCATGAGTTATCCCTACGACCTGGTATGGGATCACCAAAACCACCTCTATGTGTGTGAATTTGGTAACAGCCGGATACAGGTCTTGAATGATCAAGGCAAGACCCTCGAGATCCTTGGAGGACCGGGATCAGCGGTTGGGAAGCTGAGTAATCCTTGGTCCATCGCTCTGGACTCGACAGGAAGCCTTTATGTGGCCGATGCGGCCAATCATCGAGTTCAGAAGTGGATTCGGAAACCCTCAACCACCTCCCCCTGATTGCGATGCCGTTTCAGTGGACTCATCCGATGTGGTTGTTGGGGAGCCTTATCGCCCTTCCCTGGATTATTCTATGGTCCATCAAATCAGGCATCCCCATGGCTCGTTGGAAACGTGGAACCATCCTCGCTATTCGACTGATAGTCACCCTACTTGTGCTGTTGGCTCTGGCTGGTATGCAATGGCTACGACCGGTGGAAGGGATGAATGTGGTCTACCTACTCGATCGCTCTGAGAGCCTTTCGCCAGCCCAAAAACAACAAAGCCTGGCCTACGTCCAAAGAACCCTCAAAAGAATGCAAAATGGGGATCGTGCCGGAGTCGTCGTGTTTGGTTCGGATGCAGCCATCGAGCTGCGCGTGCTAGAGCAAAATGCACTGCCCCAGGTTCAATCGGTCATTGATGCCTCTCGCAGCGATCTTGAAGCAGCTATACGCCTTGGCACAGCAACTTTTCCTGAAACAGGTCAGAAGAGACTGATCCTGCTTTCAGACGGGAATGAAAACCTGGGAGACGCTCTGGCGGCGATGCGCTCTTCCCTCAATCTGGACGTTTCGATGGATGTCTTTCCCTTGGGCTCCCGAACCGAAGGTGATGCATCCATTCAACGCCTTGGGCTGCCCTCTAACGTGAAGGAAGGCTCTCTCTTCGAAGTCAATGTTTTTGCCCAGTCAGACCAGGCTCAATCGGGCATCCTGCGCGTCTTTGTCAATGATGAGATTATTGGTGAGGATGTCATTCAACTTGAGGCAGGAAAAAATCTCTTCACGCTGAATCAACAAATCCCAGACTCTGGCTTTTACACCTATGAGGTGCAGCTCTTGGCAGATCAGGACGCCATCGCTCAAAACAATCGAGCATTTGGATTTGTCACCGTCGAGGGGGACCCCCGTGTGCTGCTGCTCTCCAACGATCCCAAAGCGGATCAGAAACTCATGCAAGCTCTAAGGGGCTCCCAATTGGCAGTCACCCAAAGACTTCCCAACGCCTTGCCTCAACAGCTTCCGGAAATGCAAAGCTTTGATGCCATCATTCTAAGCAATGTGGCTGCGGGCGAATTAAGCATTAATCAGATGAAACTGCTTCAAAGTGCAGTCCGGGACTTTGGCGTCGGGTTGATTTGTATAGGAGGTGATCAGGCCTTTGCTGCCGGTGGCTACAGGGGCACGCCCTTGGAAGATACCTTGCCGCTGGAAATGGAGCTCAGCAGCCAAAAGGTCCTTCCCAATGGTGCCTTGGTGATGGTCATGCACGGCATGGAATTTAACAATGGCAATCAAATCGCCCGTCAGGTTGCCACAGGGGTGATGCAAGCCATGTCAGCTCAGGATGAACTGGGAATCGTTCTATGGGATGGAAGCGAGCGGTGGCTCTTCGAGCTCCAGCCCGTGAAGGATAAGGAATCCTTGGGACGTCAGATCATGGGGATGAATCAAGGTGACCTACCCAGCTTTCAGCAAATCATGAGTATGGGCTATGAAGGCCTGCAGCAATCTTCGGCACAAATCAAGCACATGATCCTCTTCAGTGATGGAGACCCTGGCCCTCCAAGCAGGGAGTTGATGGATTCCATGGTGGCGGACAAAGTGACCGTGAGCACAATCCTCATATCGGGTCATGCAGGTCCGGAAACCATGCAATGGATTGCTCAGAATGGCCAGGGGCGTTTCTATGAAGTCAGGGATCCGAGTCAGCTGCCTCAGGTGTTCATCAAAGAGGCATCCATCATTCTTAAAACTGCCATCATCGAGCATCCATTCCAACCGACCATTGCAGGCAATTCGGAGGTCATCCGTGGATTGGGTGCCAACGGATTTCCAACCCTCCGCGGCTACGTTGGCAGTTCGCCCAAAGCACGAGCCGAGATCCCTCTTATCTCAGACCAAGGGGATCCCATTCTAGCTCATTGGCAGTATGGACTTGGGCGCTCGGTTGCCTTCACATCGGACGCCTCCACTAAGTGGGCATCAGACTGGGTTCAATGGTCCCAATTCCAGTCCTTCTGGAACCAAGTAACCCGCTGGGGCCTTCGCCGCATGGAGCAGAGCAATCTCTCAGCCGAGGTGACTATCGATAAGGCAACCGGCAAATTGCACGTGGAAGCCCTGGATGAAACAGGTCAGTTCCGCCATTTCCTGGATCTTAGAGCTTCGGTCGTGAGCCCGTCGGGAGACAGTCAAACCCTTCAACTGACACAGACATCCCCAGGGCATTACGAGACTTCATTTGCAGCGCGGGAGGTGGGTGCTTACACCTTACAGCTCAGGGAATATGAAGAGGATAGGGTCAAAAGTGCCAAGGTCCTGGGCACCAGTGTTAGTTTCTCCCCCGAATTCGTCAGCAGAGAGCCCAATTTACCCCTGCTTAATCGCCTGGCCTCCGAGAGCCAGGGAACCTTGATCAACCCCGAAAACGAACAGGATGATCCCTTTGAAAGGAACAGACAAAAAACTTTACAGGCACATGCCTTATGGCCGCTGCTGCTCAAGATAGCCATTCTGCTCTTTCCCTTGGATGTAGGCATGAGACGCATCCAGCTGGAGTCTGGTTGGGTTGCCCGCGCCTGGCTCTGGCTGCTAGGAAAGAGGTCTGTGGCAGGGCCTGATCATGCCTCCTCCAGCGGGAAGGAGAGGATGGAAACCCTGCTCCGTCGCCGCCGGCAGACAAGAGAGACCCCACAAGGGCTGGGAGCCAGAGGAGCCCATGAAGGGATACACGCTCCACAGCGGCCTTCAGAAGAGTCTGCGGTAACGCAACCTTCACCTGACCTCTCCCAAAAGGAATCAAAACCTAGGATGACCGATCAACCTACTTCAAAGACTTCTACTGCAAGCCGACTGCTTGCCGCCAAGCGACGCCAACAAGGAAGGGATCAAAGCTCATGAGCTTACAGGACCGCCATCATGTATCAGGAAGACTCGAAACAAGAAAATCATTGCTAGTTCTATCGCAAATATGGCTTGATTCCTGCGTTCATTCCAACAGAATTTCGGGCTTTGCCGTTGGAAAGGCCAACACCCTGAAGGACACATGAAATTTCCAAAATGCTGTCGAGCAAGGGTTATCTACTCGGGAAGGGTGCAAGGGGTGGGCTTTCGATACACCATCAAGTCACTGGCTCCGGGGTTTGAGGCCACAGGAACGGTAAGGAACCTCGATTCAGGTCAAGTTGAGTTGATTCTGGAGGGAGAAAAGGAAGAGCTGGAGGCATTTGTCGAGGCGGTCAGAGACTCCGGGCTGGGTCCCATGATAAGGGATGAGGATTGTGAGTGGACCGATGCAGTGGGAGATTTCAAGGGTTTTGAAATCATTCGGTAAGACGGATCAAGGGTTTTAGAATTGATGAAATACGCGATTATCGCAGATATTCACGGGAATTTAGAGGCGTTGCAGACAGTATTGAAGGATGCTGAGGCTAATGAGTGCACGCATTATGCCTGCCTGGGTGATGTCGTTGGTTACAATGCCAACCCAAAGGAGTGCCTGGATATTGTCCGTGATATGGGCATGCCCTGCATCAAGGGGAATCACGACGAGTATTGCTCCATGGAGGGAGATTTGGAAGGCTTCAACCCACATGCCAAAGCCGCCATTGAGTGGACACAGGACCAACTGAGCGATGAGGACCTACAGTGGCTCAGAGATTTAAAGTATTTTCGGTTGGTGGCTAATTTTTCTATCGTCCATGCCACACTCGACGAACCTGAGCGCTGGGGTTACGTGTTCAACAAATTAGAAGCCGCTTCAAGCTTTACCTACCAAAATACCAAGGTCTGCTTTTTTGGGCACACACATGTCCCGGTAGCTTTCATCAAGGATGCCACCATAAGGGGTGGGACTTACTCCAAATTCAAGGTAGAGCCCGGGAAGAAATACTTCGTTAACGTAGGCAGTGTGGGACAATCCAGAGATGGCGTTCCCAAGGCAACCTATGTGATTTACGACATCAAGCAGGCAAGTGTGGAACTCAGAAGGCTGGATTACGACATGGAGACCACCATGAAGAAGATTCGGGCTGCAGGACTTCCCGAGCGACTTGCCGAGCGCTTGCCACTTGGGCGCTAAGACAGTCTGCATCGAGCTGCGAGATGCCAATGACTAGGAACTAGATAATCACATGCTTTCAAAACACAAAGGCTGCCCCAAACGGGACAGCCTTTTTTGTGCCATCACAATGATTTGAATCGAATTGATCAGCGGACAACCTCCATGACAGCAAAGCCACCAGGATTCCAGGCTGTCGCCAGCGCATAAAGTTTCTCAACACGTCCCTTATCGTCCAATACCGGCTTCCAGGCTGCATTATGAATATGGGTGAAGAGTTCCAGCTCAAAGTCCTTTTTAGGGTTCACCTCGGAGATCAAGTTCCCATCTTTGTCTAACACATAGCACGGCGCTGAAGTGTAGCCCTGAGGCCCTCTGAGACAGCCCACCAGGACGAATCCTTGGTGAAAATCCACATCACATGGGAGCGATCCGGCTGGCAAGTTGACATTTTCAAGGAAGGTTCCATGAAAATCCACATCCTGAATCCTTGAGTTGGCGCGATCAGCGATGGCCAATCTGCGAGTATGCGGTTCGAGTGTGATGCCGTGAGCTGTGCCAAAAAGACCGTATTCCAGAGCTTTGGACGTCTTGCCTCCAAAATAGTCATCCGTCCAGCTGCCAGACCAGGGATCAGCAATGGAGATATAGTTGCCCGCTGAATAGCCATCAGCCACATAAAGACGCCCATCAGCGTACTCGGTATCAGTGGGATTGAAGGCGCCTCCTCCTCCATAATAGTCGTTCAGATCCATGGGAGAATGGAGTATCGAAGAAAGCTTGCCCTCATCTGAAACGATGTACACTCGGTGTTTTTCATTATCGGGAAGTGCCAGAAAGCGTTGACCATCACCTCGATAGAGGATGGTGGTATTGTGAAAATTACCCTCCAGGATCATAGGCTCCGTGACAGGCAGCACTCGCTTTTCCTTGAGATCATTACTCATCCAGATAATACCGGCACCCTTGAGGCCGAAGAAAACTTCACCCGTCTTGTTATCGACAGCGAAACCCCCGTGAGCTCCAGGCACCTTTTCGGCAACCTCCTGAGGCAAACTGCTCAGGGAAGCATCATATTTAAATTGGAAAGGAGCATTTCCGGCCAACTCCGCACCTTGCAGAGGATTGGTGTGGCAGAGAACCGCCAGACTTAAAGTGATAATAGCAGCTTTGTTCATGATGGTAACTTTTGAAACAACTACCCCTTACAGCAAGGCTTTAAGACCAACCGAGGGCTAGGGAATTCATAATTAGGCTAGGACCCAAAATTAGCAAGATTGGAAATTGTGGTAGCCCAAAAGCAATGGTTCTTTTTGGAACTCTAGGAGAGAAAATCAATTGCCTCAGGTAAGGATGGAATCAATCACACGTCCCGAAACGTCAGTCAGTCGAAAATCTCGTCCTTGAAAGCGGTAGGTTAATCTTTCGTGATCGAAACCAAGCTGATGCAGTATCGTCGCTTGCAGATCGTGCACGTGAACCGGGTCGACGGCTGGCTGGAAACCCAGTTCATCAGAAGCCCCATAAGTGGTTCCTCCTCGAATACCTCCACCCACAAGCATCATGCTGTAACAATCTGGGAAATGATCCCGTCCAAGGATCTGACCTTTGGCTGTGCGACCTTCTCGGAAAGGTGTCCGCCCAAATTCGCCACCCAACACAATCAGCGTCTCCTCAAGCATGCCGCGGCTGCGAAGATCCTCGATCAATGCCGCGACAGGTTTATCCATCGTCGCACATTTCTTGGTTAGCCCATCTCGGATGTCTTCGCTAGGACCTGTGCCATGAAAATCCCACCCCCAGTCAAACAGCTGCACATAACGGACGCCCTGCTCAACCAAACGCCGAGCCAAAAGGCAATTGTTGGCAAAACTCGCGGCCCCGGGTTCTGCTCCATAGGCCTCGAGGGTTGACTGCGATTCGCGAGTGATATCCATGACTTCAGGAACCGAAGTCTGCATCCGAAATGCCAGTTCATACTGAGACATGCGAGTCAGGGTCTCAGGATGGCCAAAGTCAGCCGCCTGGAGGGCATTGAGTTCTTGGAGAGCATCCAGGCTTCGGCGTCGGAGATGGCGAGGCATACCAGGAGGATCGGATGCAAACAGCACTGGATCTCCCTTGGACCGGCACTGAACTCCCTGATAAACCGAAGGTAAAAACCCACTCCCGTAGGAATTGCGCCCACCGTTGGGCTGAACGCCGCTGGAAATAAGCACCACAAAGCCTGGGAGATTTTGATTTTCGGTGCCCAGTCCATAAGTCACCCACGATCCCATTGAAGGACGTCCAGGTCGAGGGGATCCGGTGTAGACCAACAATTCAGCCGGTGCATGGTTGAACTGATCGGTGTGCATGGAACGGATGATGCAGAGTTCATCAGCGACTCGCTGGAGGTTAGGAAGCGCATCGGAAAGCCAAAGTCCACCTTGGCCATATTGAGCAAAATTTCGAGGCGTTCCCATCAACTTAGGCGTACCTGAAGTGAAGGCAAACCGCTTTCCCTTTAGGTAGGCATCCGGGCAGTCCTGATCAGAGCGCTTAACTAATTCTGGCTTGTAATCAAACAGATCAAGATGCGGCGGAGAGCCAGTGAGGTGGAGATAAATCACTTGCTTGGCACGGGGAGCAAAAGGCGAGGGCCTCTGCTGGAGTGGAGCCTCCATGGCCGGAGCGCCAGCAATGGCTTGCTTTGCCATCATTTCCCCAAGCGCCATAGCGCCAATACCAGCCACCGATTCCTTGAAAAAATGTCGCCGCGTTCGATGCTGGAGCGATGCCAGAGAAGGAGCCGAAGTCAGAGATGGAAACAAGGAATGAGTCATTTTTCAGAGCGTCTAGATAAAAGGATTCAGGGTTTCATCAAAAATTCATCCAGATTGAGGATGGCGTTGGCGACCACGGTCAGGGAGGCAAGCACTGGCGCTTCGGCACCGGGGGCTAAAGGACCAATGGGATCTTCGGCCATCAGCTTTGCCTGATCCATTGCCGATTGGTAGTAGGCCAAGGCTTCTCCATACAACGATTCAAGCGATTGTAATTCGCGAGCCAAAGGATGACGTATGAGGCATTGCCTGAGACCAAAAGCAAGCCTGTCCTCAAGCTGATCCCCGGCAGCATGCATGCGTCGAGCCAAGCCTTGAGCAGCCTCGACGAATGCTGGGTCATTAAGCGTGACCAGAGCTTGAAGAGGCGTGTTGCTACGATCCCTTCTGAGAGTACAAACCTCTCGATTAGGAGCATCAAACACAGCCATGGATGGATAGGGATTGGATCGACGCCATGTCGTATAAAGTCCGCGACGGTAGCGATCCTGACCCTGACTGGTTTGCCAGTCAATCTTGCTTCCAAAGGCAGCATTGAGTCCCATTTCAGGCTGCGGTGGATTCACCGAAGGACCCAGCAGGCGCTGACTCAGCAAACCACTGACTTGTAAGGCCTGATCCCGGATGGATTCGGCTGAAAGCCTCACACGCTGGCCTCGGCCCAACCAGCGGTTACCAGCATCTATTTCAAGAGCTGATTGGCTCCATTTCGAACTCTGGGAATAAGTATGGGAGGTCACGATGAGCTTAAGCATGTGCTTGATATCCCAACCGCTGTCCATGAATTCAACTGCCAGCCAATCAAGCAGTGCCGGATGGGTTGGTAAATTGCCCTGTGAGCCAAATTCCTCACTGGTCGACACGAGCCCCTGACCAAAAATTGCCTCCCACATGCGATTGACCATCACCCGAGCAGTAAGTGGGTTGGATCGGCTTACCAACCACCTGGCCATGGCAAGGCGATCCTGAGGAGCCGACTCCATATGCTTGGTAAAAATAGCTGGTATACCGGCTTTGACGACCTCACCTAAATCCATAAAATTGCCCCGCCTCTGCACATGAGTGGTTCGTTCCTTGCCTGCATCCACTGTTTTCATGATTGGGACCGAAGTGTAGGGCTTGATCGATTTCAAAGCTTCCTCCACCTGGGCCAGCTGCTGCCTTTCCTTGGCCAGTGAGGGAGCCAGCGCAAGATAATGAACCGATAGGGCATCCCGCTGATCTGCTTGGCGGCGATCTTCGGGCAAGTGAAGGATGGCCCATAGATTTTCAGGAAAACGGGCCTGCTGGGCCAGGAGACCGTCCTGAGAGGTCTCCAGCAGGGCATTCAGGCTCGCAGGTTGATTCAACTTGAATGCTTCACTTTGTAAGGAAATGACTCCCCCTTCTTGAGCCATCACAGGCTGTTCAAAAGCCACCTCAAAACGAACGCGCTGACCGGGCAGGAGATTCAACGTGTTTGCATCCCAATCTTGGGTCCAAGGACCGTTTGCATCCTCAACCAGGCGACGAGATGCGATGAGGCCCACCGATTGTCTCCCATCAATGGCCCAGGCTTCACTCACACTGGGAGCCTGTTCGAGTTGAAGCTGCCAGAGCTCTTGCCGCTGGGCATCCAACCAGAGAATCTTGGCACCATCCAAACGACGATGCAGCGAGCCATCAGTCCGGTTCCATATCACCAAGCGGTCGACATGCTTGACTTCTCCAAGATCCAGTTCCCACCACGGGTCATCTGAGGTGGCAGTGTGGGTCACGCTCTGAGAGGCGTGGTAGTCTCCCTCGGTATTGCCGTCCACCGCTCGGCTGGAAACCCCTCCAAAATCTGTTGAGCTTTGGCTGGTGCTAGCCCCCAATGCAATATTCTCCTCCCCACTAAAAAGCTGCACTTCCGCCAGCGAAAGCATGCGTTGGCTCCCAGGAAGGACGATGCGCAGATAGCGCCCAGCGGGCGGCTTATCTTGGCTTGGGGTCCAAGTGATTCGAGGCACCGTCAACTCAAGCTCAAGCGGTTCGACAGCAGCCGACTCAGGATACAACCATGTCCAAGCCAACCCATGAATCTCACCGAATTGAGCAGGTTTCAGAGACCAATTCAGCCCCAAAGACTGAGGTTCGTGCGAGCTCACCTGCAAAAGATTTTCAGAGCCTTGCACCTGACCATTCAAGGTCCAAGGCTCGGCCTGGCCTTCGGAGGACGACCACGATACAGGTTTGGTGAGCCCTTCCTGCCATAGTTCAAAAGACTGGCGAAGCTCATCCGTCATGTTTGATAGGACGGCCGTGAGTTTCTGATGCTGATCCCTGAGAGAGGATTTTCTTTCGAGCTGGGCCTCTGTGAACAGCTCAAGAACCGGGCTTTCATCCCTGCGATCGGCATCCTGTGTCTGATTCATCAAATCGAAAAACTGAAAATACTCTTCCTGAGAGATCGGGTCGTACTTGTGGTGATGGCACTGAGCGCAGGCCATGGTTGTCCCCATCCAAACGGCCCAGGTTGTATTCACCCGATCAATCACAGCCACATTGCGAAACTCCTCATCACTTGTGCCGCCTTCGTTGTTGGTCATGGTATTGCGGTGAAAGGCAGTGGCTACCAGCTGGGCATCGGTTGGATTTTCCAGCAAGTCTCCGGCAAGCTGCTCGATGGTGAATTGGTCAAATGGCAGGTTGGCATTGAAGCTGTTGATCACATAATCCCTGAAAGCCCAAATGGTTCGAGGGGGATCATCCGCATAACCTGCCGAGTCGGCATACCTGGCCTGATCCAACCACCATCTGGCCCAGTGTTCACCGTAGGAAGGCTTGCGCAACAGTTGATCCACAAAACGCTCAAATGCATCAGGTCGATGATCCGCTACAAAGGCATCCACTTCTTCAACTCGAGGAGGCAGCCCAGTCAGATCCAGAGCAACCCTCCTGGCAAGCAAGTAGGGATCAGCACGCTCAGAAAGCTCCTGAGACATGCCGGCCAAGTGGTTCAGCACAAAGCGATCAACGGGGTGGTCCGATTGGGGCAGGAGGCCAATTCCCACATCGCTCATGTGGGGTATAGGTGGTCGTTGGGGCAGTTCGTAGGACCAATGACCTTGGTAGGAGGCTCCTTGGGCTATCCAACGGCGCAGGGATTCGATTTGTTCTGGCGAAACTTGCTTGCCAGATGAGGGCGGGGGCATGACTTCATCTGGATCCTGGCTTGTGACTCGCTCAAGCAGCAAACTCGCAGATGGCTGCCCCGGCACAACGGCAGCCCCGTTTCCAAGATCTGCCACCGCGCCTTCATGAGTGTCAAGGCGAAGCCCTGACTTGCGCTGCTGCGCGTCTGGACCGTGACATTCAAAGCAGAATTCGGAAAGGATGGGACGTATCTCAGCGTTGAATCCAGGCGCGGCAGCCAGAGCGAACTGGCATGCAGCGGCTTGTATCAAAAGCAAAGCCCACAAATGACTCGGAGCCTTCAAGGGTTTGTAGAAGCTAGCTGGAAGGAACAACATGATGGAAATGGACCTCCTCAACAGTGCAACAAACCGTGATCACTCGCAACCAGAAAGGCCATGGAGATCGAACATGGGGGTGGACGACCTGAGGAAAGTGTCTTAACTTCTTCCGGTGGGCAAGGTCAAGACAACCAGCAAGGTAGAGACTCTCAGTTTTGAAGAGGCTCTCGAGCAGCTAGAGGCCATTGTCGAGAGGATGGAAAACGACTCCCTGCCATTGGAAACCTTGTTAACATGTCATGAGCAGGGCATTGCGCTACAACAAGCATGTCAAAAAAAACTGGAGGCCGCCAGCCAGCGCATGCAGCAGCTGGAGGAAAGCGCTGAAGGTGCGCTGCACATCCAACCCGTAATCATGGACGAATCCTCTCCAGAATCCCCACATTAATTTGAACCGTATTATCATGAGTCGTTACCTAGACATGGTTGACAACCCCGAGCACATCAAGAAGCTCAAGCTGGACCAACTCCAAAGCCTCGCTGAGGAAGTACGTCACGAACTGATTGAATCCCTAGCCAAACACGGTGGGCATCTTGGCCCCAACCTTGGTGTCGTGGAGCTGACCATCGCGCTGCATTTCTGCTTCTCCACTCCCAAGGATAAATTTGTCTGGGATGTCAGCCACCAGACCTATGTGCACAAGCTTTTCACGGGGCGTAAAAATCGTTTTCAAACCATACGTACCACAGACGGCCTCAATGGCTTTGCCCTGCGGAGCGAAAGTGAGCACGACTGCTACGGCGCAGCCCATGCCGGCACAGCTCTATCGGCTGCTTTGGGCATCGCCGTGGCCCGTGACCAGCTGGGAAGCGATGAACACGTTGTCTCGATTTTTGGGGATGCAGCCCTGACCAACGGAATTTCCTTCGAAGCGCTCAATAATATTGGTCATTCAACCAAGAAATTCATCGGCATCCTCAATGACAACGAATGGTCCATAGCCAAAAATGTCGGTGCCATCGCGAGCTATCTGAACAAACTGATCACCCATCCTTCTTACAATCGTCTTCAGCGGGATTTCCAAAAATTACTCAAGCGATTCCCAAAAGGTGAGCTGGCAGTGAGACTCGGCCATAAGGCTGAGGAGGTACTCAAGGGAGCGATCTCCAACTTGGTCCTAGAAGAGTCATCTCACAAGATTGATGCGGATGGAAGGGGTGGATTTGGTAGCAGCCTCATTTTCGAAGAAATGGGTTTGCGCTACTTAGGGCCAATCGATGGGCACAACCTACCCATGCTCATCACTGCGCTGGAGTATGCCAAAACATGCGATCAGCCTGTGGTGTTGCATGTGATGACAAAGAAAGGCAAAGGCTATGATGCTGCCATCAAGCACCCAGAAAAACTGCATGGTGTCGGCCCATATGATGTCAAGACTGGCACGGCCATCAAGGGTAAGGTCAAAGCTCCTGCATGGCAGGATGTCTTTGGCAAGACACTAGTAAAACTATGCCGCAAAAACAGTTCACTCGTAGGCATCACAGCCGCAATGCCCTCGGGCACCGGGCTCAAGTATCTTGAGGCGGAGCTTCCTGAACGATATTACGATGTCGGGATTGCCGAAGAGCATGCCGTCATCTTCGCCTGCGGCATGGCAACAATGGGATTGCATCCTGTAGTCGCTATTTACAGTTCCTTCATGCAACGAGCCTTTGACTGCATCGTTCATGATGCAGCTCTGCAGGATCTTCCAGTTATTTTCTGTATGGACCGCTCTGGTCTATCGCCTCAGGATGGCCCGACCCATCATGGCCTTTTCGACATTGCCTACCTTCGTTGCGTGCCCAACATCATTGGCATGGCGCCCAAGGATGAAGACGAGCTGGTCGACATGATGTTCTCGGCAACCCACATCAAGCATCCAACCTTCATCCGCTATCCCAGAGGCGAAGCCGAAGGAGTTCAAATTAAGGAAGAGCCCAAGATGCTGGAAGTTGGCAAGGCTGAGGTTGTCCGCCACTTTTCAAATCAATCTTCCACAAAACGCATCGCCATCTTTGGACTCGGCAACCTGAACTCAATGGCTTGTGAGACTGCCGAATTACTCACTGCGGAAGGCTACGATGTCGCGGTCATCAACCCACGCTTTTTCAAACCTTTGGATGAAGCAACCACCTTGTTTTTTGCAGAGGGATCAGATCTCTTGATCACCATGGAGGACCACGTGTTACCAGGAGGCTACGGCTCTGCGGTCAATGAACTTCTCGGTGAACATCGTATCTCCACACCCGTCATGAGGATTGGGTGGCCAGACCAATTCATTGAACACGCCACCTCAGCCGGACACTTGAGAGAAAAATACGGGCTGACTGCAGCCCATGCCTTCAAACAAGCCGTTGAATGGTGTCCGCTGGAGACTGTGAATGCTTCTCAGGGCGAAGCGGCAGCCCGTTGAGGCTAAGCGCTTGCTCATCGGCCATTCCATCGAAATGTTGTGATGGTATTGGCCTCTTGATCGAGCCTTTAAACTGGCCATTTACGCGTATCAGGACCTTTTTGCTGCACACAAGATCCCAATTCAAGCCAGCTAGTTTGGATAGCTGAGTCGGTTATCTTGTTGGTTGTTTACATTTAATCCTGTTTGTTTTACAAAATTCCCAATCTTAAGACTCTTTACGAGAGTCGTCTGCCTGAAACAATTGTTAAGCCGAACCTCTCAAAGTCGGCTTAAGGCGTTTATGTCCGTTGGAAGCAAACAGTATCGTGTGGTCATTGCCGATGATGTCGAGGAGGTAAGAGAAAGCCTAAGGGCCGTACTCGAACCCAACGGCTACGATGCCTTCCTGGCTCCCAACGGGGATCTTGCCCTGCAAATATCGCTCAAGGCCAAGCCAGACCTGATCATGCTGGATATTACCATGCCGGGGATGAGTGGGTTTGAAGCAGCGCGACAGCTCAGGCAGCACACCGAGACCGCAGGTATACCGCTCATCTTCATCACTGGGGACGCCGATGTTCAAACCCTGGTGGAGGCCTTTGAGGTCGGGGCCGTTGATTACATCACCAAGCCCTTTACACGAGAAGAGGTGCTGGCGCGTGCCAACACCCACGTGGAGCTCTACAGGCTACGGAAGGAATTGGAAGAGGAGATCCAGCGGAGGCAAAAAGCCGAGGCCCGGAGCGAATCGGCTGAGATCGCTCTCTCCATTGCCGATCAAAGGCTCGAGGCCATGAACCAAGAGATCTCTGGCAAATGGGTCAAAAAGGGGTTCATAGGACATAGCTCAGGGCTGAAAAAAGTCATCCGTGATATAGAAAAAATCCAGCTTAACGATTCAATCAGCGTCATCATCACGGGAGAAAGTGGTGTGGGAAAGGAACTGATTGCCAGAGCTATCCACCAAGGCAGCCCAAGATCAGATGGGCCCTTTGTAGCCATCAATTGTGCCAGCATCCCCAAAGATCTGGCAGAGTCACTGTTCTTTGGACATATCAAAGGCTCCTTCTCGGGTGCCGTAAAAGACCAGGTGGGCTACTTTGGCATGGCAGAGGGCGGCACACTCTTTCTTGACGAACTGGGTGAATTACCCCTTGAAATGCAGAGTAAACTGCTGAGGGTTCTTGAGGAGAAGCAGTTGCGCCAGGTTGGATCCTCCAGACAAATCAAGACCAATGTCCGCATCCTTTCAGCAACCAATCGAGATCTGATTGGAAGCATGAAAGATCAGACCTTCAGGGAAGACCTCTACTACCGCCTGGCACGGTTCAGCATTCACATGCCTCCGCTAAGGAATCGAAAAGAAGATGTTCCAGCTCTGGCGATGCATTTCATGGATCAATTCTGTAAGGAAATTGGTAGATCTGCCCCCAGACTTTCACCCGGGGCAATCACCAAGCTCGTTGCCCACGATTATCCTGGAAACGTACGTGAGCTGAAAAATATCATGGAGCGAACGGTCATCGAATGTGACAGTTCACGCATTCAGGCCCATGATGTCTTCATTACCAGCTCAAAGCCAGGATCGGATGCAGGCTCTGAGCTCAATCATCTCACCAAGGAGAACGCTCGGTATGCACTGAGCGAGCAAGAAGAGGCCATTGCCAGGCATGTTGAGGAACACAAGCGCATCACCAACAGCCAATGTCGAAGCATTTTGGGCCTGAGTATTCATCGAGCCAATTATCTGCTCAATAAGTTGGCGCAGTCTGGATTTCTTCAAAAGGTAGGCGCCAAGCGCAACGCCTGTTATATCCCTGGCTCCCTGCTCAACTGACGAAGATCATCTTGGCGTTCATTGGGCCTGCATGATCGATCAAGACTCCTGCCTTAAAAAGCCCCATTACTTGGGTGATGTGACTTTATCGTTGGACTGAGTTCATGGGAACGCTAGAAATGGGAGCTCCTATGAGCGACCAATCCATGAATATTCATCCGGCTCTGAAACCTTTTGATCCAGAATCAGACGAGGTGATCATTCGACCTCTGGGTGATGGGGAAGGCTACTGGGTAGGAGCCTGCAGCGTGGTTTATGATCCCGTAGAACAGACTTACTACCTTTATTATAGAGCCCGTGAACCCAGGCCGATTCGAGGAGGAAAGTGCTTCGTTGCCTCGAGCAAGGATGGCATCCAGTTTGAAACCATTTGGCAGACATCCAAGGAAGCCCTTCATACCGATTCGATCGAAAAAGGTAGCTTGATTCGCACTCCCGAGGGTCGATGGAGGCTTTATCTTAGTTACGTGGACCCAGCAGACCAGCGCTGGCGGATTGATTTACTTGAAGCCAATCATCCAGCCAAGTTCGACATCAGCCAGCGAATCCCAATCCTGAATGCAGCCCAGACTCACTGCGAAGGCATCAAGGATCCTTTTGTGATGTTGGTCGACAACACCTATTACATGTTTGTCAGTTACGCTCCAGGAAGCGATCAGGCTTCCACAGCTGAAAAAGAGGCTATGCATGCAACCTCTGATATTTATAATACTGGGCTCTCAAAATCCTCTTCAGGCTTGGCAACCAGTAGCGATGGCATTCATTTCGATTGGCAGGGCGACATCCTAAGCCCCAGCTCCTCAGATTGGGATTGCCACGCAACTCGCCTTGGATCCGTCCAAGTGCTGCCTCCTCTTTATCTGGGCTTCTATGATGGGGGACCAAGCCATCTGGAAAACTATGAGGAAAAAACAGGCCTAGCCATCAGTCTGGACTTGAGGCACTGGCAACGGATAACCCCACAGGCTCCTTACTTGGTATCGCCCCATGCCACAGGTTCTTTGCGCTACCTCCACCCTCTGGAGCTGACGGGAGAAATGCGTTATTACTACGAATATGCTCGAGCGGACGGAGCCCATGAGATTCGCATGCACCGCATCCCAAAAGTATGATAACCAATCCAGGATATGAGCGCTTGCCAGCCCAACATTCTCTGGATCTGTACCGACCAGCAACGTTATGACACCATTGGGGCTCTGGGATTCCCACACGCCCAAACGCCTCATCTAGACACCTTGGTCCGCAATGGTGTGAGTTTTTCACAGGCCTATTGTCAGAGCCCAGTATGCACGCCAAGCCGTGCTTCTTTCCTGACGGGACGCTACGCAAGAACCACCCGCTGTCGCCAAAACGGTCAACAAATCCCACAGGAAGAGCGGCTTCTGAGTCGCCATTTTGCAGACCAGGGTTATCAATGCGGGCTAGCTGGCAAACTCCATCTCTCAAGTTGTGCTCAGGGCAGGGTGGAGAAAAGGATCGAGGATGGCTATGGGGTCTTTCACTGGTCGCACCATCCACAGCCTGACTGGCCCGAAAATGCCTACACGCAGTGGCTCGCTCAAAAAGGATTGCAATGGCGTGACCTCTATGATGGCCCGTCAACTCCCTACATCAAGGTAGGGATCCCTGCCGCGTATCATCAAACCACTTGGTGCGCGGAAAAAACAATCGAGTTCATCGATAAGCATGCTTCACAGCCATGGTTTTTCAGTTTCAACTGTTTTGATCCGCATCACCCTTTTGATCCACCTCGGGAATACCTCGATCGTTACGAGGTCGATTCCATGCCTCTGCCCAGCATCCGGTTCAATGAATGGGATCATAAAACCATCTACCAGCAACTCGATCATCAGTGGGCCCATAATGAACCAGGAGGGTTCCATGTCGCGGGTATGACTCAAGCCGATCATCGCAGTGTCCGAGCGGCTTACCTGGCAATGGTATCACTGATTGATGATCAAGTTGGACGTATCATCGAAGCACTTGAAGCGACCGGACAATTGTCCCGCACCCTTTTGATTTTTATGTCCGATCACGGTGAAATGCTAGGAGACCACGGTATCTACATGAAGGGTCCCCATTTCTACGACCAAGCCTTACGGGTTCCACTCATTTTCCATTGGCCAGAGGGGTTTGCTTCCGGGGTCACCTATGATGGCTTGACCGAATTGATCGATCTGGCACCAACGCTTTGTGATGCCGCGGGCATCGAGCATCATAGTGGTTTCCAGGGCAAAAGCCTGTTTCGCTTTTGTCAGGGCGAAGATCTAGATACCAAGCACCGAACACATGTGTTCAGTGAGTATTACAATGCATGGACCCATGCGCATGCCTACGGCAGCATGCTACGCTCGGAAACCGAGAAAATCGTGGTTTACCACCGAAGTGAACAAGGAGAACTTTACGATCTGCAGGAGGATCCCGATGAACATGAAAATCTCTGGAACCACCCACAGGAGGCCGAACGCAAACTGCGCCTGCTCAAGGCATGTTTTGATTCCAGTGTATTCACCATGGATCCAATGCCACCAAGGCTAGGGCCTTTTTAAACAATCCAATGCAACCTCAAACCAAAAGCTCATGACTCCAAAACTATGCCTCAACACCAGCACGATCAAACCTCAGCCTTTGATGGAGAAAATCCGTCTAGCAGGGGAAGCCGGCTATGATGGCATTGAATTATGGATCAACGATCTCTATCAGCACGTAGGACAGGGCGGTGAAATATCTGATGTTGAAAAGGCGCTCGCCGATCACGGCCTCTTGGTCCCCTGCTGCATTGCCATCCGACAATGGGGCGACATGGAAGGTTGGGAATACCAGCTAGTTCTCGATGAAGCCAAACGGCGCTTCGAGCTGGGTGCACGCATCGGTGCTGCTTTCATTGTGGCAACCCCTCCGATTGGCGCTTGTGATATCTCCAAACTTCCGGAGCGCTACCAAGACTTACTGGCAATCGGGCGAGAAGTAGGCATCCGGCCCACCTTCGAATACATCAGTTTTTTCAAATCAATCAACAGCCTGGCTCAGGCTTGGGAAATTGTGAAGCAAACCAATGACCCTGAGGCAACCCTGATTCTGGATGCCTTTCATAACTGGAACAGTCATTCCACCATGGAGGAGCTTGAGGCGATACCTGTTGATCGGATTAGCCACTACCATATCGATGATGCTCACCCGGAAAAACCAGCGGGTACTCAAACCGATCCAGATCGGGTCATGATTGGTGAAGGTAGCATTGACCTTAAAGCAGAGATTCAATGCCTGCGAAAGAAGGGCTATTCAGGCGCCATGAGCCTGGAATTGTTTAATCAGGCGCTCTGGAATCAAGATCCCAAAGATGTCCTGAAACGAGGACTGGATCGCATGCGAGCACTTCTGGAGCATTGAGTCATCGACTGGCAACCACCACGGGCCCTTTACCCTCATGAAGGAAGGCCAGGCGATGGGTTGGTGGATGCAGCAAGCAAATTTGATGAGGTCCCAACTGAAAAAGGAGAAGGTCTTCATCGATTTCGAAGGCATTTCGGATCGTCCACGCAAGGAATGGCGTTTCAAGAGCTACGTGGAACCCCTCCCCTGAATTGTGAGCACTCGAAAGTCCCTCGATAGGCCAGAATCCCGTCCTGTAAGCCGATAAGGCTTCAGACCACAGAGAAGGCACTTCTCCGAAGTTTATATCCGTGGTTCGAGGCATGGGAAAGCCATTCGACTTGAGATGGGGATAAGGCACTTTGCGAGGATCTTCTAGGATAGCCTCATCGGCGATGTCACTCAATATGAGTTGGGCTTCTTGCTCTTGAGCTGCCCCTCCCTTCAACAACCATAGATCGTAAAACGAGTCCTCACCTGAACGAATAAACAGGCGATCATGCCGAGAATTTGGATCAAGGTCATGGACTCCTTCTGGAGCACGCTCACTACCGATCTCGCTGCGCATCACCGATGCCCCGTCGATCGTTAGATAGTAGACGGTACAAGGCTTTGAAGGTTTCAGGTCCGAGACATCCACCAAGTCAAGCTGAGTCATGAAACTGATGCCACTTGCTGGCAAATAATAGGCCACCAACATGGGATAGCTGATGGCGTGCAATTGAAAGGTTCGGAGAAGAGCATGTTGCCAGCTTTTAGAGCGATGTCGCAGAATCCACCCAACCAAAGGCCACTCGATCAGGAGACTCAACAGAAAACTAGCGGCCAAACAGATGAGAAAAAAAGGCTTCAGCCACAACAAGGTCATCCATGCCATCGCGCCTTTTGTGGCACTCAGGATCAGGTAAGCGGCCCATGATGAGGCGTAGTTGGCCACAATCATCCCTCCTAGGGCACACCAAAAGTAACGCTGCCTGAGCCCTAACCAATAGATTAAAAGCCCCCCTTCCAAAAGGCCGATCACCAGATTCCCTAGGGTCAAGTGCAAGGCGCCTGCCCACATCAACGGAGTACCGGCGTTGGCTGATAGAGTGAGAGGAAGGATGCAACCCAGAAGAATCCATTGCAGAACGCGGGGCCTGTTGACTGTTTGAGACCTCAAGTTCTGACCCATCATTTCAGGCAACACCTCGCTGGCTACTTCTCATAAAATCCAGTAGTTGCTCAATCACCGGAAGACTCGCCACCTCTGCTTGCACCTTGTCAATCGCATTGCTTGCGTTTAAACCTGACCGGAATAGGATGCGGTGAGCCTGCTTGAGCGCCTGCAGGTTTTCGGAAGAAAACCCTCGTCGTTCCAAGCCTACCTTATTGAGAGCACGGGTTCGAGCAGGGTTGCCATCGACCATCATGAAAGGTGGCACATCCTGCACCACCTTGGAGCAACCTCCGACAATGGCGTGCTGACCAATGCGGCAGAACTGGTGTGCCGCTGCCAGACCACCCATCACCACATGGTCCCCCACCACGATATGTCCCGCCAAGGTGGCCAGGTTGGACATAATGATATGGTTACCCAGTTGCACATCATGGGCGATATGAACATAGGCCAGCAGATGATTGTCTGAACCTATGAGCGTGGTATCACCGTCTGCGGTAGCGCTGTGAATGGTCACATGCTCTCGAATGGTATTACGATCGCCCATTTGGGTTAGCGTTCTACCACCCTGCCACTTCAAGTCCTGAGTTCTCATCCCGATGGTGACAAAGGGGAAGATTTCGTTTTCATCTCCCATGGCCACATGTCCATCAATGATGACATGGGCATGCAGACGGTTACCCTTGCCCATACGAACATGTTCACCAATCACACAGTAGGGACCGATGTGACAACCTTCACCAATGAGGGCCGAATCGTGAACGATGGCAGTGGGGTGAATCATTGTTTTGGAACCTACTCTTCAAGCATTAGCCATCATGAACGTCACAATGGCTTCGCTGACAGTTTCTCCCCTGACCGAACAAACACCTTTGGCCTTCCCAATTTTCCCACGACTTTTCATGACTTCAACCTCTATCACAAGGGTATCTCCAGGCAAAACAGGCTTGCGCCATTTAACCGAGTCAGCCGCCATGAAATAAGCGATTTTGCCCCAGTTTTCTGCCTTACCAAGAGTCAGGATGCCTGCAACCTGGGCCATGGCCTCTAGCTGGAGGACTCCCGGCATGATCGGATGACCTGGAAAATGACCTTCAAAGAAGGGTTCATTGATGCTCACCGACTTAATGGCCTGGATGGTATTGCCTTCCATCTTAATGACTCGATCCACCATCAGAAAAGGATAGCGGTGAGGCAGGACCTTCATGATTTCGTTGATGTCCAGCGAAGTCGCATCCAGAGGGATAGGCGGCGGAAGCGTTTTCTCGGGCTCAAGCACCTTTCGAGATTCAGTTGCCGGGGGAGAATAGGTCTGGGTAGGAACCTTGGGTTTGTTGGCGATCGCCGCAAGATGCCTGGCTAGTTCACAATTTATTTTATGACTAGGGCAGACGGCAATGATGTGACCCTGAAGGGGACGACCAATTAGGTAAAGATCCCCGATGATATCCAGGATTTTGTGCCTGACAAATTCATCAGGATAGCGAAGAGGTTGATTGGTAAGCACGACATCATCTCGGATGATGACCGCATTCTCAAGACTCCCACCCTTGATGAGGCCATTCTTGATCAAGAATTCGATTTCCTCGAAAAAACAGAATGTTCGTGCCCTTGATATTTCCGTTTCCCAGGTTTCTGGGCTTATCTCCACTGAATAATACTGAGTGAAGTGGCCCTTGCCATCAGAACTGGTGCAGCTGATCTTGAATCCATCATGCGGGAAAACGGACATGATGGACTCTCCCATCTGAACCGAGAGTGGCTCAGTAATTTTCAGCGGTTCTCTGTCTTGGGCCTGAAGGCAAAGTCCCGCCTTGCGAATCAGATCGCAAAAAGCAGCTGAACTGCCATCACCAATGGGGGGTTCATTCGAGTCAAGCTCTACCACCAGATTATCGATGCCCATGCCCGAGAAGGTAGAAAGCATGTGCTCCACTGTGTGAAGCTTGATGTTTCCCTTGGAAAGCGTGGTCGAGCGGGTGGTATCGCTGACCAGATCAATTTTTGCGTCCAGTTCGGGCTGACCATCCAGATCAACCCTTCGAAATCGTATCCCGTGATTCGGAGGCGCAGGAAGCAATCGCACAGTAACCTTGTTACCGCTGTGCAGCCCCAGGCCTTGCATCTCGACGGCTTCACTGATGGTTTGTTGCTGAGTCACGCTGTTCATTTAACATTGGGTTGAGAGTGAAGGCAAGACAGGGGGGCCTTAGGTGGCTTAGGTGGGTATCATGCTTGGGTAATCAAGCAAAGGGCGGACCGAGATGGTCCGCCCTGCTGATTGTTTCCTGGATTCAGGCTGTGGGGGGCATCAATCCTCTGAGTCCGACCCTTCGGCTGACTCCTCTCCTGAGGCTTCCTGTCCATCAGCCATCAGCTTATCCCGCTCCTCCATAGCAACCTTGCGGGAGAGCTTGACACGACCTTTGTCATCAATGCCAATCACCTTGACCCAAATTTCATCGCCCATTTGCACGATGTCTTCAGTTCGCTTGACACGGAAATTAGCCAGTTCACTGATGTGACAAAGCCCATCCTGACCTGGAAGGACTTCCACGAAAGCTCCAAATTCTTTGATGGAAACCACCTTACCACGGTAGGTTTTGCCCACTTCAATTTCAGCGGTGATTCCTTCGATTTCTTGGAGAGCAATGTTAAGACCATCCTCAGCAACCGAGTAGATCTTGACTGAGCCATCGTCTTCGATGTTGATTTCGCAGCCCGATTCCTCAACGATTCGCTTAATATTCTTACCCCCAGGACCGATCAGGGCGCCAATTTTATCAGGGTTGATGCGAACGGTGGTGATACGTGGAGCATACTTGCTGAACTCCTTACGAGGCTCAGCAAGGGTGGCTGCCATTTTTTCGAGTACCGCCTCACGAGCTTCCTTGGCCTTTTGAATCGCCTCTTCCATGATGCCAAGCGGTAGGCCCTTGAGCTTGAGATCTAGCTGGAAACCGGTAATACCATTGGCACTTCCTGCAATCTTGCAATCCATGTCACAGAAGGCATCCTCCCAGCCGATGATGTCAGTGAGGATCTGATAACGATCGATCTGATCATCTTCGTCTGTCTGGGTGCAGATGCCGATACTGATACCCGCTGCTGGGGATTTCAGAGGCACGCCTGCATCCATCAAAGCCAGGGATCCTGCACAGACGGTTGCCATGCTGGAAGATCCGTTGGACTCGAGGACTTCGCTGGTAATACGCACGGTGTATGGGAAGGATTCGTAAGGGAAGAGCGGCGCAATCGATCGCTCGGCTAGGGCACCATGCCCGATTTCGCGACGACCCGGGCCTGTAATACGACCTGTTTCACCCACAGAAAAATTAGGGAAGTTGTAATGGAGGATGAACTGTTTCTCGCTCTCTCCGCCTGCATAAGCATCAAAACTCTGGGCGTCATCCAGCGTTCCCATGGTCGCTGAGGTCAAAGCCTGGGTTTCACCTCGCGTGAAGAGGGCAGAACCGTGGGCTCGAGGCAACAGCCCCACTTCGGAGGAAATAGGACGAATATCGTAGAACTGACGGCCATCCAGACGCTTACCTTCATCGAGGATGAGTTTGCGAACCGCTTCCTTTTGAATCTTGTAAAAGACATCAGAAAGCACCTGGCCAGTCACCACATCTTCACCAAATTTTTCAACCAGCTGGCTACCAGCCTCAGAGGTGATGGCCTTCCAGCCTGCTTCACGCTCCTTCTTGGATTCGATGAGTAAAGTAGGAATCACCTTATCAGCAATCAGGGAGCTAGCCTCTGCTGTGACTTCCTTTGGAACCTGCATGGTCACAATGTCTCGCTTGGGCTTGCCAATGGAGTCTCTCCAGGCTTCCTGAGCCTGAATCATCGGCTGACAAGCTTCCTGACCGAAACGAAGCGCAGCGATAAAATCTTCTTCGGAGATTTCCTGAGCACTGCCCTCATACATCACCACATCCGTCTTGTTGCCGACGTAGATCAGGTCCAGATCACTCTCTTCTCGCTCGGAGTGGGTTGGGTTAGCCACAAATTCACCGTTGATACGCCCCACGCGGACCGCGCCAAGCGGGCCTGCCCAGGGAATATCACTCACAGTCAGCGCGACTGATGCTCCCAAGATACTGAGGATATCAGGATCGTTTTCTCCGTCAGCACTCAGCAGGAGGGTCTGAACCTGGACTTCATTGAACCATCCTTTGGGGAAAAGAGGCCGAATCGGACGGTCGGTCAGACGACAGGTCAAGATTTCTTTCTCACTTGGGCGTCCCTCACGCTTGAAGTAGCTGCCAGGGATCTGACCCGCTGCAGAGGCTTTTTCGCGGTAATCCACAGTCAGGGGGAAAAATTCCTGTCCTGATCGGGCTTCGGCGGCTGCCACGGCAGCCACTAGGATGATGGTTTCGCCCATCTGCACAGTGACTGCTCCGTCAGCCTGTCGGGCCATTTTTCCGGTTTCAAGCAGGATCTGCTTACCGGCTATCTCGATGGTAGTTTTATTGGACATAATAAATTGACAGGAACCAGCTGGTCTTTTCAAACCGTTGGCCTGCCCTTGATTTGCCCGCTGAGCCGGAGGAACTTCCTTCAGCACTGACACACTCTCAAGCTTTGGGTGGAGTGCTGAAGGAAATTTCCCAGGAACAGCGGGTCTTTGATTGGTTTTTCCAGAGTGCCAGGTTGTCAGTGTATTGTCAGGAAGGTTGCGCGCACTCAAAACGCAACGCAGGC
>Ga0181572_10000324_pt1 | contig 33689 bp, 28 predicted proteins | sample 101ome_26_FD_133004 | JGI IMG/M metagenome (GOLD analysis project Ga0181572, IMG submission 133004) | Coastal salt marsh microbial communities from the Groves Creek Marsh, Skidaway Island, Georgia - 101408AT metaG (megahit assembly) | ecosystem: Environmental > Aquatic > Marine > Intertidal... | reverse complement strand
TGTCTTTTTTGAGTTCGGCAATATTTTTGTCTAATTCTGCTTGTTGCACAATGACATTATTGTGAATTTGTTTAATTTCATCAGAGTTTGTAGTATTCAAAACACCACCATTGAAATTGGTGAACCCTTCAACAGCATTGTATTTTGAATAGTTTAATTTATTTTTGAATGTTTCTACTTTAATAGGTGTTGTATAAGTGTTAATGCTTGAAAGATGTTGTTTAACTTCATCGTTCATATTTTTTTTACCCGCAGTATAAACCGTGAAATTCTCGGTTCCCGACAATTGTTTATCGGTAACATCAAACATCAATGTAATATTGTCAAAATCAGTCACTTTACCTTGAGGAACAGTAATAGATTTACCAATATCAACAGTGTGACTTCCGCCTTTGATCCATTTATTCAAATTTTGTTTATCAAATGAAGCATATTGCGTGCCATCGTCGTTTTTAAATTCTCCTTGGATACGTGCTAAATTAATACCGTCAGATGATCCAACTTTGATTTTAATTTTTCTAAATGTATTACCTACCTTCATATTATCAAAATATGCTGTTACAGTAGTCGGAGTATTTTTATTGAATGTTTTTCCTTTTGTTGCGTCAGATGAAAATTCAGCTTCACTACTGTCAATGATTGTTATTTTTTCAACTTTGGATGATGCGTCATATTTTTTTCGGCCGGCTGTAATTGTTATATCAGCAGTCATGTTTCTCACAGATAAATCTTTTGTGCCATAACTAACACTTGGGTCTTTATTTGTGTGCATGGGTGCTTCATTAATATCATTTTTAAAAATATGTAATTCATATTTATTTACAGGTAGAGTTCCGCTATTTGAAATGGTAAATTTCAGTGTTGGAACAGTGATGTCATTTATTACACTTCCATTCAAGTCATCCGATACAATTTCATATACAAATGGTCTATCTGGGATATTAGTTGTGTCCAATCGTGATACGCGCACTCCAGATACGATTTGATTATTTATATCCATCAATTCAAGATTTAATTGAATATTTTGTTTATCAAGAATTGGTGTAATTGCATTAGTAGTTTCATCCACATTAAATAGTTTCAATTCAAATTTGGGTAAAAAATAATTGTAATCTTCGCATTCAGGAGGACGATTATCAATAGAAAAAGCATTGCATCTATTAAATAAATCTATAGCAGTAAGTGGTTTAAAATCGTTTTCAACGGTTTCTGCTGACATCTTAATATATAATATATAATAAGATGTTATTTTAACTAAAATATTTTTTAAGTATTACACCAGATAAAAACACTATACCTACAGTTAAATTAATCGTATTCATAATTTCTTCTGTATATTCATTATTTGTATCACTATATTTTTGCACCGAGGTATTATTATTTTCTTTAATATATCTAAATGCTTCAGCTTTATCGCGATTTTCACATAAATGCAATGTGTAGCAATTATCTAAGTTATTATCATCTATAGTGGTGCAATCCGTATTTGCGACAGCATGACAACCATCATTAGGATCATTTAATAAATCTTCTTTTCCAATATAGAAAAAACTGAAAGGATCGTAATTTTTCACAGAACTCATATTTGTATTATGATTAGATTTTTATACACATAAACGATAATATTTGGATTCAATAGAAGTTGGACTTTTGCGAATGTATTCGCACACTTGTCCAGGTCGCAAAGACATTGCAAGTGATTGAGGGTCAAAACGCGATACTTCGGGCAATTGTTTTAGACTTCGTAAATTATATTTGATTTTTAATTCATCCACTTCTTTGTCAGATAACACCCGCGATTGAGGAACCATAGAATGTTCTAAAACATTGAATAAGAGGCGCTTAATATTATGGATGACAATATATACTCCTTCATTGTCAAATTTGTATTTGATGTGATTGAGCGTATTTTCGTTTGGTTCATCCTTATATATAAGGATAATGTCATCCTTTTTTGAAATAACATTTTCAACATCAATCAATTGTTCAACAATATCATCAATCGTTTTGGATTTAATTTGGGAACCTTTCAAGTATATAATGGATGCTTTTTTTCCGTCTTCTTTTTCCAAAAGTATATCTAATTGCTCATTTTTAATCATTGCTTCAATAGCATTTACGCTAAAATTTGTATAGTTTTTCACATCATAGCCCTGTTTATCCATAAGTTCAAGTAATACATTTCTGGATTTATATATTTGACGAATATCCTCGCTTGTAACAGACATTATTTAGCTTATGTGTAACTTAATGTATATATTATTACTATTTAATAATGATAATATATTTAAATCAATTTTATATCAAAGTTTATACTTTTTTTATGATAATATTATTCATGTTGCTTCCACCAATTTGAGACAAGTCTGTTGTTTGTAAAGGTTTGTCATCTTCAACATTACGTTCAGAGTGTTCATAAGGTTCGCTATCTCCACCTGAAGAAAATAATCCCGATGGAATTTTAATAGTGTCGGATTGCTTTGGTTCTTCTTGTGATGTAGCACCATTCATATTAAATACAGGTGCAAATTGTATTGTAGGTGCGGATTGTTGTGGGTGTATATTCATACCACCCTTTTGCTCAAGGGATGATACTGTTGATTGAAATGGTTCATTATATGGAAGTTCTTTCACTTTATAAATGTCGTTTGATGTTACAACTTTGATATAGTCTGTTTCATTTAATCCAGAGAAATCATCCGTTTCTAAAGTAATGAATTTATTACCGACATTTTTGATTTTCCATACACGATTTTGTTTAAAATCGCTTCTAAAATGGACATTGTCTCCTTGTTTATATTCAGTTTCTATGGTGTCTATATTATCTTTGTTTTCGTCTAATTCGGGTGTAGTACCATCAGGTGCCCAAGGAGGACTATCTGGTGTTTGTGAAGGTGTATTACCATTAGGTGCCCAAGGAGGACTATCAGGTGTTTGCGAAGGTGTATTACCATCAGGCGCCCAAGGAGGACTATCAGGTGTTTGCGAAGGTGTATTACCATCAGGCGCCCAAGGAGGACTATCAGGTGTTGGTGTTGGTGGAGTTTCGGGTTCAAATACAGGTTGTTTCTTTCCAGTAACACGAGACAGTTTTTCATTGATTTGTTTCGTGAGGTCATTTATATAGTCCTTCATATGCTCACCTTTACTGTTCAATAGGTTCTTGATATTCAATGAATATTTGAGATTATCCATCTGGTTAATATTGTCGTCTGTAATTAGACGCATTTGAATATTCATTGTCTGTAATTCTTGCATTAATAATTTGAACGAATATGGAACTTCAATAACACTAAAATCTCTACCATTATGCGTTATTTTCTCTACACGTAAATCATTATTTGCAACAGAACCTACAAAATGTATGGGTCCATCCAATGCTGGACTGTAAAAAAGTTGCTTATCTGGATTATAAATGGATAATAATCCACTACTATTACAAATAGCAATTTTATATTTATCTCCACGTGTCATCATTGAATCTTGTAAAAATGCTGCCGCACCATGAGAAATAACGCCATCACGTTCCATCTCACCAATACGTAATCCACCATCATTAGCACGGCCAGAAACCGCTTGACGCGTTAGCACATTACGAGGTCCGAGTGAGCGATAATTAATCTTATCTTTAACCATATGTTTCAATCGCATATAGTATGTAGGACCAATGAAAATTTGACTTTCTATTTGAGAACCATCAAATCCATTGTATAATATATCATTTCCCGAGGAATGGAATCCAGACTTATTCAACATTTTACCAAAAAAATCTATTTTTGAACCTTCGTTGATGAATGATGTGCAGTCAATAAATCCACCATTCATTGCTCCAACCTTACCAGTAATTGTTTCTACTAATTGTCCAATCGTCATACGTGACGGAATAGCGTGAGGATTTACAATAATATCGGGTTTCATACCATCTCGTGTAAATGGCATATTTTCCTCTTTGATAACAAGACCAACTGTACCTTTTTGTCCTGCACGAGACGCAAATTTATCTCCAATGTTGGGAATACGCACTTCACGAACACGCACTTTACAAATACGCTGTCCTTCTTCGCCTTCTGTAATAAATACTTTATCCACCACACCCAATTGACCTTTCTTTGTACCTTTAGATTGGTCTATTTTTACATCGGGACGTGATGAATTGGATGACGCCATACCAATGACAATTGTCTTATCGTTAATAACGCTTCCTTCCTTAATAACACCATATTCATCCAATTTACTGTAGTCGTAACCAGGTTTCAAACCAATAATAGTGCTATCATTTTCAATATTTGTAATAGATTTGATTACCGTTTCTCCATTTACAACATCTTTTTCTTCATGAACTTCATATGTTGTGAAATAAGTAGTGCGAAATAAACCACGCTCAAGCGAACCTTCGTTGATGAGAACCGCATCTTCTACATTATACGATGTATATGCCATAATGGCAACAATTGCATTTTCTCCATATACATTTTCTTCATTGTTAATGTATTTCATGTAACGTGTTTTTACTAATGGAATTTGCCCATTGTTTAATACAACCGCACTCTTATCCATACGCATTTGATAGTTGGTATGGAAAAGAGATGATGCTTGCTTACTTTGCCCACAAGAAAAGGAATTACGAGTAGCTGGATTATTTTCTGGATAGGGAATAAGATTACACATAACGCCCATTATAAGGGATTCGTGAATTTCCATATGTGTGTATTTGGATTTATTTGATAAATAATTGTCATAATTCAACGCAATCATAGCGTCGTCAGTTTCGTTATTATCAATATAGTCAATAATTGATTTATTGTCAATGAATTTTTGAAGCATTGCTGGGTTCTCTTGATTTACGCCATCATATAGTTCAGACAAAGCATATATAGTGTAACTATTAGGATCGTAATTTTCAATCTTTTTTTCATTGAATCCAGTAATCAAATCATTCCAACTGAATTTATTTTCCTGGATGCGTTTTAAAATGTGTTCCTTTTCAAAAGACATTCCATTGTCATCTTTATAATAGATTGGACGACAAATGCGCCCGCCATCACAATAGATATTGATAGTCTTGGTGGAAATAGAAAAGGAAGCACTAATGTAAGGCGGCAACAATCCATTACGACGATATAGTTTGATTTTCTCAACCAGGGGTTGAGGTTCGTGAATATAACCTAACCATAGTCCATTTACAAAGACTTTTGTAAATTTGTCAAGATCTTTTAAGAAAGCATTTTCCAGCATTTCAATAGATGAATTTTGTTTTATCCAATCAATCATTTTACTGCGAGGAATGTTTCGTGTAATATATGCTCCAATAGCCATATGTTTGTGAATACCAATATTACCACCATCCGGTGTATCAATTGGATCAAAGAATCCCCATTGACTTCCATGCAGAACACGAGGGCCAACTACCTTAGCACTTGCGTCTAACGGGAGGTTTGTTTTTCGCAAATGACTTAACATGGACGAATGAGATAAATAGTTCAATGCTTGGGTTACACCAATGCGTTTGGTATGTTCTTGCGATCCCCAATTTCCTTTCATACCCTTTTTGAACCCCGTTTCTACAGAGCGCTCGGAAAAAATCATAGGATAAAATTGGTGAATTAGACCCACAAGATTGCCTTCGTATTGTGAAAGATTCAAATTAAGACGTTTTTCAAACTCCAAATGGATGTATCGTAATTGAATATTATAGTATTCTCTAAATAAATCGTACATTAGAGAACCGACTAATTCAATGCGTTTGTATTTGAAATTGTCGCGGTCTGTGGGTTCTTCAATACCCATGTATGTTCTCAATAATCTAAAGACCATATGTCCCAAGAAGAGAGCTTTATCTTTGAAATTATTTTCGCCAATATGGGGTAGCAAGAAATCGCTTAATATTTCATATGCATATTCTTTCGTTTTGTATTTGGTAAGTGTTGAAATATATTCTAATGCAGATATTTGTGTCATTATTGGTCCTGCGTCATAAACGCTTGGAGCAAATAAATCAATCATATTGGAATATTTATCCATATCTAATAAACAATGTTCAATAATAGATTTATCACTCACTATGCCCAATGCACGGAACACTATAAACATTGGTACAGGTTTTCTAACATTGGGTATATAAATGACAATGTTTTTATTTGAGTAAGATGGTCCGGGTGATACCATACCTACAAACATACTACGTTGTTGTTTGGATACATTCTCAGAAATTGAGCGAATAACAGCCTTGTATAGGTATGAATCATCATGGACATCTTGTATGTATAACACATTATCAGCGAACTTTTCTTGGGAAACAACGGTCTTTTCTTTGCCGTCCATAATAAAATATCCACCAACGTCATTTTTACATTCACCAACATTGAATCGTGCTGTGCGTGATAATCCATTTAATACGCAAAAATTAGATTGTATCATTACAGGAAAACGTCCCAAGTACATTTTTTTCAACGTTGTTGTACGTTTTAAAACATTGTTGTCAGTATTAAATTCCTCCTTTAACTGTAAACTTTCACTTGTTGTCATTTCAATATCTTCGGTCTTTTTCTTCTTTTTTGCTCCGCCCGACATTTTAAATGCTAATGCCTTTTCCATTGCTTCTTCAAGAGATTCTCCGCCTTTCTTCGTATATTGATATTCATCATTATCACTGTCGCTTTCATTACTTCCCCCGGCCATTTCTTCGCGGATACTGATAAACTCTATATCTACATCGTAATGGATGGTCATTCCATATGACATGTTGCGTAAGCGTGCTTCGTTAGGGAACATATAGTGAAAATTATCATTGTCGTCGTAAATACAAGGTTTTCCATAGTAAATTTTGTTTCCGTCTTTTCCTCCGAAATACATGATACATTTTTCACGATAATCATTCAACTCTTTATCAAATTTACTGCCTAAAATAAGTGGGTTCTTTTCTTTGAAGATTTGTATAAGTTCTTCATTATAGAAGTGATTATATGATTCTATGTGATGACGAACTAAAGTTTGGTAGTTATCACGAAATTGTGAATCAATAATCTTCCATGTTGTTTCACTATCCATTATATAATATATAATATATAGACATTTATTATAATATGGATTTTAAATCTATTTTTGTCTTCTTTCTCTTAATGAATGCGTTATTCTGGGGGTTATTCACACATTCATCCCATTGTAAGTTTGCTTCTTATTTTGGAATTAAAAATTGTCCTCCTCATTGGGTTCATGTATTTGTGATGGGTTTAGGAAGTTTTATTTTAGCACTATTGATACAACAACATTATATTCTATAAATTTTCTAAGATAATAGTATAATATGCAAAATATGCTCGATCAAATCATGGGACCTTTAGGAGAAGAATACTGTACTATCTTCTATGTATTCGGACTATTCGCGGCGTTATCGATTGTTATTACAGTTGTTAATTTTATGTATGGATTATTCTTTACAAAAGGATTTAGAATGTTTGATATTGTGAATACAGTAATGGTATTATTCATGCAATTCATTGCTTATTACATTTATCGTGTATTCTACAATATGTGTAAAGCGTCACTCTAAATTAGTTCAAAATGAAAATTTTGACAATTAATATATAATATAGTCATGGATGTATTATATTATAGCAATCATTGTAAGCATTGTAAGAAAATATTACAATCATTAGGAAAAACAAATTTACGTGAAAAAATCAGTTTCATATGTATTGATAATCGTTATCATGATAGTAAAACGAATCAGTTGTATATCGTTTTAGGCAATGGAAAACAAGTGGTAATGCCACCCAATTTACAAAAGGTTCCGGCGTTATTATTGGTCAACGATAAATTTAGGATATTATTGGGAGATAGTATTATTGAACACCTGCGTCCGGATATAATTCGTCAAAATAACAATGCCGTTGCCGAAAGCGGCGGCGAACCATTTTGTTATACATTCAATACAGCACCTAATAACGTAGTGTCTGAACAATACACATATTTTGATATGACACCGGATGAATTGAGTGCAAAAGGTAATGGACAACGACGTCAAATGCATAATTACGTTTCTGTTAAGAATGATATGAATACAATACAAACACCACCAGATACATACAAACCCAATAAGGTATCGGGTGACCTTACAATTGAAGATTTACAACAACAACGTAATATGGAATTGGGACAAACTCAGAAACCTCCGGTTCCCGACTTTACGTTTTAATAATATATTTTTTACAATATATAAAAAGGAATTATAATATAAAGTATAGACAGGATGTCACAAAATCAAATCTATATGCGTGGATTTAATACCCTATTTGAACAATTTATTGACGATGTTGGAAATATCTTTCAAGATGATTCCACTATTAAGACTGCTGTATCGTCTATGAAAATGATTAAAAAAGCGAATCCTAAAATTGTTATTCGTGTATGGAACAAATATGTATTGACCCCATATGGCGATAAAATAATGGAAGGTGATTTGAACTACTTTATCCAAAAAGATTATTCCAATGATTTAACCCGTATGTCAAATGGTGAGGATATTGCCAAATATATTGACGCTGTCCGTGGTTCAATTAATGATATGTCAGATAATAGTAAGCAATGCACACTTGAATATCTTCAAAAATTGTGTAAACTTTGTGATGCGTATTGGGAAGGTAAACGTATTCAAAAGGATGGGTCAATGATGTAAAATTTTTAAGTATTAGCATTAATGGTAATAGTAAAAATATAAAAAGGATGTTTTTATATTTTTTTATAATTGCATTTTCAAAATGATTAGAAAACATATGGTAAAAAACATATTACATAGAAGAGGACATATTTTCCATTTCATTGCATTCTTCACTTACATTACGAACATCATAATTCAAAGCAAATAAGATTTCGCCAACATTACGCTGGTCAAAGTATTTATACACATCATCAATTTTAATGATTTTCTTTTCACCTTTAAGCATATATGGAACAAAACATTCCTGATGAATCCGATAAATATGGGGCATATATTTATTAGATATACGCTTTCCAGTTTTCTTAATATAGCAATTTATATACGACTGATGAACATTTTTCATAAAGTCACGGTATTGAGTATAAAAGGTGTAAAATAATTTTTTATATTGTGGGAAATAGTTCAAAAATTCATTCACTTTTTTTGTACGACGTAGACAAATATACTGAAATTGAATATTGGGATTATTTCCACGAAGTTCTTTCATTGTTTTATAACGGTCGCATATATATGTTGTTCGCACACCTTGTTTCTTGTGATAAAAAACAATACCAACTGTATTTGGACTGCTCTGAATGCTACTATATTTATCAACAGCGTCTTGATATGATGTTACATCTGTATAAATGGGAGGAATATCAATCAATCCTGACAATACTTTGACAAATTCAAACTGTTGAAAGGTTGATTTATCCAGACTTTTAGATACAATACTCCCATTTACGTCTTGTATGTGATGTACAGCAACAAGATATAACTTGGGTCGCATAATAGGAATAACAATATGATTGTCGGGATGTTGTAATACGAACGAATAGTTATAGTCCTTGTCAAATAACTTCATTATTGATAGTTCATTTAATTCTTCTTTTTCAGATGCTTGCAATGCCTCCATAAACATATCATAAAATGATATTTGACGGCACATATTATGCTGATCTTGATAGTACTGATTACGAAAGTAGAAATATTGACCACCTATTGCGCCCCGTGTGGAAATAATCCATTTACAAGTTGTATGATTATAAAACATATTTACCATTGTCCCTTCCATCATTTGTGATACTTCAATGTTTTCTGAATTAAATTCAAACATAGATGTAAATTTTTCATAAGAAATAGATTTCGGGGGTGCCATACAAACCAATGTTTCACGTTCATTGTCGTATATTAGTGATTTACATAGGCGTAATTGGTCATTGTCATCGCAGACCATATTCCGGTCATAGTTGTATATTGTGTATTTATGATCGTCAAATGTGTATATTTTTGAGCGAATATTTTGGATATTACGAATATCCCCCATATCATAATTTGGATCATTTGTCATTGCAAGTATAATATACATGTTATCATTATTTGTTTATATTGATAATTGATACATTTTTTAGATAATATTATTTAGACGCATAATATATATATTAATATAATAATGAGTTCATCCATTACCTTAGAATTAGGCGATATAATAGAAATATATAGTCCAAATGATATTCAATATCATGAAAAGGTCTTTATTATTCATTATATTGATTCTAATTTAATAAAAATAACAAGCATTAACGATGGATTTGAAAGTCAATTCAGTTTAAATGATGGTAAATTGGACAACATACATATTGAACATATTATATTGTTTGACCGCAATGAAAAAAAAGGGTTTGTAAAACAAAATGATTTGGATGTTGGAAAATGGGTGAATGTTCACTTTGGTGGTGATTATCCTACAATTTTAACTGGACAAATTACCAACAATGAAGAAGATATGATTGAAATAACTACATATCCCGATTTGCAAACCATCTATATTGATTTTGAATACAAAGGTGTTCCACAAAATATTCCGTTCAAACATATAGAAATACGAGAACCACCCCAAGAATATGTTGAAAAGACCACATTGGATAAAATAGAGCAAGAACAACAGGAACAGCGTGAGCAACATGATGGACCTCCAATAGAAGATAAAGATGATATTGAATACAATACGCCAATGAGTGTAGAAGAAAACGACAGCAAAAATCACCAAGAAGAATTGAACGATTTATATACTGAAACAAACGAAATCATATTTGGTGAAAAATTGGAAACACTGAAGCAAGTAGTTGAGGTTCCCGAACACGAAAAGAGATATACAATTGAACTCCAGCTGAATGATATGATGGATGTATTTTTATCCACTATTCCCAACGAAAAACGTACTCAAACATTAATGAAAAATGTCCATTTGCTTATTACGCGTTTCAAAGAACTCCGTGAAACCTTTTCTGTATTTTCATCCAACACAAACACAATAACACCGAATTTTTACGGTCCCAATCATAAACCATTGATTGATGTAATGAAAAGTATGAATAAGAAACTCAAATGGTTATTACCCGTAGTGAAACATAATAAATATGTTATTATGGATGATGATACTGGTGATGTTGACATTAACATTCAATATAGAAAAACCAAAGAAGCATTTGAACAATTACAAACAATGCAGCTACAATACAAGAAGGATGAGCCATATAAACGCGACGCAATTGCTTTACAAGTAGATGCCCATATGTCAAGTATAACAGAACCCGATAATAAAAGCAATGTAAAAATGTCGGAAGTTAATGCTGGTATTGAGGCTATTGTGGATAATTTGAATGACTTTAATTCCAATGTACTAATGGGAAATGACAACTTACATATTAAACGAAAGCAATACGTTATAGATGTTTATGGATTGGGTTCAAAGAAATCAGTTGCATCTCAAACAGATAATAAAGTGAATATATTGGTAAATAATACTCCAAACGATAAAATGTATGTAAAATCATTTTTATATTTGCCTTACCCGTTCATTGAACAGTCCAAGGTTTATTTGGACAAACAAAATATGCTTGAACGAGTAAAAACGCATCAACAATTGTTAATGTATTCTCGTCTATTTAACAGTGCAACTAACATTATAAATAATGTTGTGGATAACCTTGACGAAGATTTAAATCATGAATCGTTAGAAATGTTATCACAATTGAATACATTTTCATTGAATGAAATGAGTACAAATGTGGATAAAAATGTGAGATTTGACAAATTTTATGAATCTATTGTTCCAAAGACCAAAACGCTTATTCATATTCTCCGTAATCAATTGAAAAATAAATACTCGTTTGTCTCTGTAGTGAATGAACTTGAACCATTCAATGTATTTCAAAAGGATATTACCTATACACAGCACAATAGTATCCGATACACTGTTAAGGAAAACATTAAGGAATTCAAAAAGCAAATGGTGGAAGTGTCGCAACTTTTCAGCAACTACAAAAATAATCGCCAAATACACGAAGGTATTACTAAGAACCCAGTATTCTTGGAAGCGTTATTGAACACCCAAGCAAAACCAATAATGGATAATTATGTGTTACCAACAGAAAATATTAATGCGTCTGAACAAATGCGTAAAATATACAAAACGGATAATGGTAAGTTACTCTACAATTTTGTGTCCAATTTGATGTTTGCTTTGAATGTGCCTGCTAAATTGAATATATTGGAAGAAGAAGAAAAGAATTCTAAAAATCCATTACGTATCAAGAGCGATTGTTCTCGTCGTTACTTAAGTAAGAAGTATAACAGTGTAGATGAAATGATGTTGGATAATAACAAAGAAAACATTTACTTTGATAAGGAATATGACGATACACCCTATGATATAATGGACCAATATCAAACAGAAAAGAGAAACATGTTGAATGAAGAATTTCACGAGTTTTTGAAGGAAGTATTAGTACAAAAACACGATGTTCAAAAGGACTATGTGGATACATTAGCAAAAACACTTATTGAAGGAAAGAAACAAGTGAATAATGAGGATTATGCATTGGTTGTTGATAATACTTCATCAAATACCTCGGAATATGTTGTATATTATAAACGTGTAAAGAATAATTGGGTACGGGATGACACTGTGAGTGATCCAATATTTATGGATAATAACACATTATTCTGTAATATTCAAAACCAGTGTGTCAAAAATAAAATGAATCAAATGTGTCAAAGCACCGACCAAATGAGAGAATCCCTTCAACATATGAGAAAAGAAGAATTGCTTCAAGAGTTAGAAACACGTTATCAAGTAAATATGGAAGACCTTAAAGCAGAAATAGAAAATAATTTGAATGAATATCAACGTTTTATGAAGAAACAAATAGATTTGAATGAAGTTCTTGAGTACAAAGCAAATAATTTGTGGTATCATTTGGGTTTAATGGCAAACAAGGATTTATCTATAAAATCACCCCATAGCAATTTATTACAAAAAATCATTTCCACCAGCGATTTTACCACAAAAATACAAAACATTATTCTATTTAATGGTGTATATTGTCGCGAACCCATTGAATCAACAAATGAAAATTTATACTGGAAATATTGTATAACCACAAATGTTAAATTATTACCATCATTCTTGTATGAATTAGCAAATGCATACATTGTCGGTAATTACGAAGAAACATTGTTTGAAATCATTCGTAAGCAAGGTGTAGAAAGTGACGATGGAGATTCTATTGTAGATATTCATAGCGGTATGATAATCACACCTCGTACATTTGATACTGAAGAAGGGTTTGATTCATTAGGGTTCAAAGTGTCTTCGCGCTCATTTATGGAGCAAGAAATATCCCAATTGCCTGAAGAGCGCAAATTGACTCGCGATGAACAGCGTATTTTTGAGAACCCCAATATGGAAAAAGTATACAAGGTGTTTGAGTTCTTAACACAATCTATGGATATTGACGGGTCCCAGTTTGATTTATTCTGCTTACGTTTGTCATTAAACTTGGTAGAAACATTGATTGTGAATGAAGAAAAATACAATGCTATTGTTTCCAAACAGAAAGAGAAGAATCCAGATAAAAAGATGGCGAAATACAAGGATTATTTTAATGAATCACTTATTATGATTGTATCTGGATGTTATCTGATTTCAGTTCAAACAGCAATTCCCTCTATTAAAGCAAAGAAAACTTTCCCTGGATGCGTTAAATCATTTATGGGATATCCATTTAGCGGAGAGGAGGACATGAGCGGTATTCATTATATATCGTGTATATTATACAAAACGCGTTCATCAGTTGAACCGTGGAGTGCTGTAAAGAAATACAATTCAATTGACAAATTTGAAAAGAATATACGCAAAATTATTGATAAAAATTTAATTTCACATATTGAAGTGATGGACCGCATCAAACAAAAGAAACAGTATTTATTGTTGAATAAAGATGAAGACTATGAAATTAAAGAACAACATAGAATACAACGCTGGTTGAGCTTCCAACCTCCCCTTGTTACCTATGAATTGAAGGAAGAACAAAAAGAAAACGTATCCAGTGAATTTATGAAAGAATTATTATCAACCATTCAAAAGGGCGATAAAAGTCAAGTTCAAATGTTAAATACAATGTTGTCAAAAAATCAACTATTGAGCTATGCATTGGTAAATGAAATAAACGCAGAAGTTAAAAAAGAGGTTCCAGTATTGAAAACGTTTGGAGGTATTCCGTTTGTAGATAATGCGTGCTGTCAAGATATTATTAAAAATCCAATGAAGTATTTTGCAAATAAAAATGGTAATATAAGCATTTATTTGACAAATATATTAAAGAACGAAACGTTTATTGATAGCATCAAGACCATTACATCTGCTCCTACATTATATCATCCATATAGTACTCGCACGAAAAATGATGTATCAAAACAAGGACATTATGGAGAAAACATTTACGGATATATTATTCATTATTGTAATTTTGATAAGCCCGATAAAGCATTAGACGAATATATGTCCATATGTGGCGAAATTCCCAAATCATATCAACCCGATATGAATATTGAAGAAAAAATGGCTGTTCTCAAGCGCAACGGCAAAAACTACACACTTGACACGTTATTTGGGTTGATGAAAATGATAAATAAACGCAATACAATAACACCATATATTCAACATCAACATCAATATAAAGAACACATTTTGGCATACTTGGATGAGATAGAACGTAGTGAAACATCTTTGGACGAATCACCATTGATTGAATCTAATTTGGCAGAATTATTGCGTAAATTAATAGCGTTGGATAGTTATCAATATGAAGAAACTCAAGAAATGAATGACTTGAAAAATTACTTGTTGATGACAACCAGCAGAATGAACGCAAGCATTTCTGGATTTATTAGACAATATACATCTATAAACAAGAAACAGTTGGATTCTCTATTGTCATTTAATGCGTCTTTAAGAGAACAGAATATGTGGGAACAAAGTTCTCAGGAGAACTATCATAAAACATCTTATTTAATGAACTTTTTACACTACATATCAAAGTTTTTACCTCAAATATTGCTTAGTAATCGTCGCTATATTGAAATAGCACCAAAACATTGGGGATTATCCAGAGAACATGGTTTTGATGTTTTAGACATTGTGAGATCCGAATATTCATTTATTAAAGATGTCATTATGGATGATACTATGGTTAGATATTTCAATGTGTTAGAAAAGCGTATTGACAAAATTTATACATTTGCAAAGTTGTTCCCGTATGCTAAATATGAAGACAAATATTTGTTATTGGATACACGAGCACAAGAATTGTTTTTATCTTACTGCATTTATTCAGTAATACACGAATATATTATATTAACAGACGATATTGATATTACTGAAATACACAAGGAGAATAAGAAAAAAGATATTCGCGTGCAAAACGCAATGACAGAAAGTGATACTATTGAATCTCCATATCAAGAAGATAGTGACGAGGTCAATGGTTCGCTATCTCATTTAAACGAAGTTGATATTATTACTGGAAATATAGATTCATTGAAGAAGAATGTGTCCAATATCATTGTAACAATGTTGAATAAGGGAATATTTGATAAGAAAATACTGAATATCAATTACGACACTATAATGAAAAAGACAAAACAAACCAGGGAGTTAGAAAAGAGCCACATCATTAAGGAGTTTGCAAAAATGTCTATTGAAGCACGTAAAATAGAAAACGAACACAAAAAATATAAATTGGGCAAATGGAATGTAGGACAGCAAAAAGGATTGGTACATTACGACAAGAATACATATGACAGAGAACGTCTGGAGATGAGGAAATGGATGTCGGATAGCCAATATGAACAAGAAAATGAAGACAATGAAGCAGTAAATAATGCTCAAACGACGTATGATATTGATGACTTAGAACAACATGATAATGATTTGAATAACCAATTACAAGATAGTGAGGCATATGATATATCACATTTAGGTGAAAACTTCATGGATGGTAACTATTATCCTGAAGACCAGGATGAATAATCGCAAATACACTGTGTATTTATTCAAATAAAATATAGAAATATTTTATACTTACAATAAAATATTTTATGAGAACCTTGATTTTACAGAATAAGATTGTATGTGCGATTATTATTTTTTTAATACTATTTACATCTATACATTATGCAAAGCCATCTTTTATGTATAACAATGATGGAAGTTTTCGCGAATTCGGTGTAGGATACAAACATAAAACAGTCGTACCTGCCTGGGGTGTATCAATCATATTGGGTATTTTGTCATACATGAGTATATTATATTATTTAGCATATTATTAAGCAGTATTTTCTATACGTAATAATTATAGATAATACAATGGGAGGACCAAATCTTATTGATACAAATAGCAAGCATTTTATAAAGTATTCATTGATGGAAATGCATCAAAACAAAGTATCAAATTACAATCTTATTTATAATGTTATAATATTTACAGCGTTTATCATCATTACATCATTAACATTGTATTCCTTATATAAGGGAAAAAAGACGGATGAAGAAAAACAAATACAATCATTTAAGGATAAGCAGCATATTTTATCAAAAATTCGCGCTATTCAAGAGCAGCAGTTTGATAAATCACAAATTACCAATTTACCACCAATAAAAACAATAAACGAATACTAATTTTTCCATTATTTTTAGTATGACGCAAATATATACAAAAAATGAATATTATTGAAGAACAACGCCAGCAAATTAATGGTAATAATAATACAGCTCAGTCATACATTGATTCACTTATTCAAAATATGAATAAACTAAGTAGTGATATGATTATTAGCGAACCTTTATATGGAGAAGTTAATTTATCGTTGCTTGCAGAATTCAAGATAAAGAAAATTGTTTTCGCTGCTGGGAGTATAACATCGGTTTCTAATATTCCTGACAGTGTGAATCATTTTAGCATTGGAGAAAATTTATTGATAGAGTTGAATAATTTACCGAAAACAATCAAATATCTTGATGTGAATCACAATTATATGAAAATAATACATTTAGAGGAACTTAAATTATTGGAATATTTGAATGTTTCGCATAATCAATTGGAAGAATTGACACATTTGCCCCCTTTATTGATGGAATTAAATTGTTCAAATAACAAATTGACAACATTGAATTTGGAAACCAGCAAAAAATTGGAAACATTAGACATTGGATATAATATGATTACCACAATTTATGGATATCCCAAATCAATCATTAACTTTGAAAACACAAATAATCCATCTATTGAATATATTGATTTTGATGAAATACCTGTAGAAACAGGTAAGAAGGTAGAAAAGTACGATTATTATACATCATTAAATACCTATTATGAATTAAAGAGCAATTATGAAAAATCCTTGCGCAATTTAAGAGAAAACGCACATAAATCCAAACGTGGATCAAAGAAACAATATAGAATGAAATTAAAAGGCATAGTTGCTCCGTGTGTGTATTGTAATCGTAATGTAGGTTCTATTTTCACCGAAAATGATGAAAAATTGGTAGCGCACTGTGGAAGTGCTAATGACCCTTGTAAATTTAATATTGAACTTATTAAGGGAGAATATAATGATATACGCAAATTACTAAATGAATACCAAGATGGTGTTGTTACAGCGCAAAGTGAAATTATAAGACAAAAAATGGACATATTATTCAATTATAGAAACGAAAAAGAAATTGTAGGTGAATATCAAGAATTGATTGATACTATGGAAATTATTGGAAACGAATATAGCAAACTTTCAAATAAATACGATAAACTACATTATGACGAAGAAAAACAAGCAATGATTAACAAGATTATATTGGAATTATCTGAATTAAAAGAACAATTCTTACATCATATTCAAGAATACAAAGAGACAAATAATAAAGAACATTTGCTTTCAGCAATGCATTTGTATGATGGTCGCAAAGACAGTATATTTGATTTGAAAAATAAAATGCATAATTTAGAATATGCTATATTGGAAGTTATTCATGTGACAAAAGAGTCAATAGTGAATATATTTACAAGTAGCAATGTTTTCAATATAACTAAAAAGGATGAGAAACACGTATTCAATAAACAAAAACATACATTGTCCAATATGGAAGTATGTGACACTGAAAGTAGTGTAAAACATTTTGTTGTTAAGGATTAATACTGTTTTACTATAATCATACAGGTGCAAAATGAAATATAACTATCTAAATATAAGTATATTTCAAATAATTTCTTATTCATACATGAATTTTGTTACATCTATTTAACATTGATTGTAGTTTGTTACAGTATCCCATACAACACCAGCTTCAATTGCCCATTTTTTTTGTTCACAACGTGCACTTCCATTAGCACTCCATCCAGCATCTTCAAAATCGATGACATTAGCACTATTATAACCTGGTGTATCACTAATCTTAAAATCAGAATTTGTATTACCTATATCTCCGAGATTAGGTTCTCCTGCTCCAGGAATTACACAACCACCAGTATTAGGATCCTTTTTCCAATAATCGGGACAATCATATTTTACAGGTGGGAATGCTGGTTTAGTATCAGGTCTTAAACCGTACAATCCAATGTATGTCAATATGATAATTAATAGCACAATTGCGATAGTTAATACAATTAAGTAAAAAGTTTCCATTTTATATTATATTAAAAGAAAACAATACACGAGGTTCTCTAAATATATTTAGAATAAATATCTTACAATACATTATAAGATATAATCATGTTTATTTCATCCGCATATAATGACACACATAAAATATTAGACGAACAGACCTCATATAATGGGCGTGTAAATATTGCCCAGCCTTCAGAAACCGCAATATTTGAAATGCAGGAAAAAATTAATATTCGTAATAAGGCAACCAATTATCGCGAAGCATTGACTGGAAACATTGAAGAAAATGTCCTTTCCCAGGTGTTTTTTTCTGAAAAGAATATTCAGATTATACAAAACGGTATTCGTGCTGGCGTATATGAAAAATCAAATCAAGAAATCATTGTTCCACCACAAAATATTGACAATCTTAAAATAATTATGCGAAGTACCTATTTGCAATATGCTCAACATTATCCCAACGATATTACTGGTCAAGTTGAAAAATTAAATAAATTGGTTTTGGATTATTCAATTAATAATGTTTATAATGGTGCATTGTCATACTTGAAATATCTTGAAGACCAAAGCACTTTAGCCACTCCTATGGACCGTCCTCTTCAAAACGACCGCGATTACAAACAATTAGAAACAAAAACATTTATGTAAGCCGTCTAAAACGCATAAATTACCATACAACCTTATATTACAAAAATTTGAAATAATTATATCAACACTATGATATAATGATTAATGAAGGATATATTGTTGCCGAAAAATATATTAACCAAAAGGTAGGTAATCATTTGACCAATATAATAATGGAATACTATTGGGGACACGAATATTATATGAATGTATCCAAACAATTACGAGACTATAATGTAAAAGCCGGTAAAATGCAGTTGTTTCTAATCAGATCAATATTACCAATAATCACAAATATTCACACAATTCAAAATGAGCACTATTTATTATATCTAAAATACTATAATTCGTTTTTGATGGAAGTTGCCAAAAATAATGGATTACGATTATATTTGACCAAAAGTTATCCACATATGCAATATATAACTCATTTTATAACGCAGCACCGTTTTGTTGGCGTGAAACTATGTTATCGCTACATATGTAATTATTGTTTGTCCATATCAAATGTTATGCGGTATCAAGTAATCACCAATTTTAAGAAATTAAATAATATTGATGGAGATTTATCGGATATATTTTCCTCCACGCGAGAACCCATCTACAACATAAATGATAAATATGCCTAAAAATGAGTATAAGATGAATTCTTCAGTAATGTTTTCCGTTTTTTCATGTTGTTGTTGTTCCAATAAATGGATCATATAATTAATTTTTTCTAAAAGTTTGTGATTGTTAGGATTATTACTATTAAATCCATCCATTGTAGCATTGACGTTTTTATGTTTAGATGGAGATTGTTTGTATGAAATTTCACCATTATAACTATTTGAATAATTACTAAATTGCTCATGGACATTCGGATTATAGTCTAAATGATTCTGTTTGATAGATGGCATATCCTTTTTGACGTTAATATTTGGGACTGGCAACGGGTTGAAGTTTTCTAAATAGTTTCCATCATTATTTTCATCTTCGCAATTAGCCATTTTCTCAATTAATTGTGTCACCCGTGTATTGCGTTGTTCTTGCTGTTTTTGTGTGGATTGAATTGATTCGGGTATATTTGTATTGAATCCTTCCATCATTAAGGTTTCTTGTTTATTTACAGATTCATTTTCTTGTGATAAACTGGGTTTTTTCATTGTAGATTGACGTTTATTACGTTTTTCACTGGATATCCATGATGATGCTGTATTTAATAATGACATACTTAACAAATATGTAGATTTTTATTTAAATGTATATATATATTAAATCCTTATAAAATATGTTCTAATGGAACTATATATATGAAAATCATTTTAGAATATATTCCAATTACATTAGTGATTTTTTTATCGCTATTATCACCTGATGTCAAGAATATATGGTTCACGACATTAGGGAAAATATTTGCGATTGTATTAATTGTTTTTTATGCAAGGATTAATAAATATATTGGGTTGGGTGTCTGTATGATTATGATTTATATTTACAATTCATACGATTTCCATATACTTGAAGGTTTAGAAAATGCTGAAGAAGGTGAAAATGAAGCAGAGATGGATGAAGAACAACAACAATTATTAGATGAAAGCAATGAAGTTTTAAATGATATTGATGTTGAAGAAGCACAAATAGCAGCATCCGAAATAATGGGTGAGACTATTGATATTCCCAGTGAAGAAAACAGCGCTTCTGAGATTGAAAAACAAGTTGCTGAAAACCAGAAAATAACTGAGCAAAATGAAAGCGATATTCAGGAAGCGGAGTTGGAAAGCAAAAAAATAGAATTAGAGCAAGCAAAACAAGAACAAAATGAAAAAATGGTTTCTGAACAAATGGATGAGCAAAAAAAGAGAAGTGAAATACAATTTTTACAAGATATGTTAAAACAACGCAGTAATTACAGTCAGAGTATTATCAGTAAAGCGGAAAAACGTCTTGAAGAATTACTATTTGACGAAAATACAAATAGTACAACAGATAAAGATACATTTAAATCCATGAATTGTAGCACATGTAAGAATACAACGTTAGGTAAAATAGAAACATTTGTTAATTTGATGCCTCGTTTAACACGTGTATAAGTTTAGATACTGAATGTGTTGTTAGTATTATATATTATTATGTAAAATAAGATATAATTAAAGTATATATTACTACTTATTTAATTATAAAATGTCCGGATATACTATTCGCGAATTAATTATAAAAATACATTCTAATATTTTGAAAGATAAAGATAACTATGATGTTTTCGAGTTTACTAAGAATAATATCTATTTGCCAGACTCAAATAAGAAGTTTAATAAAGTACTTAATACTTACCCATATTTTACATATGAATTTAAATACCCTCGTGATAAGCTTTTATCGTTAAATATGCGAAAACGTATTGAAACTTTTTTTAATTTAGAACAATTTGTATTGTATATTACAACGTACGGAGAAAAGTCTAAAACTGATACATCAAAAGAAATTGATGAATGTGCTTATGAAAATTTAATGACAATGTTGGAAGTATTGTTTCCTACACAATTCCCAATTTATAATAATATTAAAGATTCATATACTTACTATGTGAATGGTAATCGTTCGTTACAAAAACACATGTTGAGTATGATCACTCAACCATTTACAAAGAAATATTATTCATATATGAAACATAATGGAGAAACATATACTATAAGCAAAGTAATATGGATTAATGATATGTTAAACCATAGCATATATAGCGAATTAATAGAAAAATATCAAGAATATATAAAATCATCCAAATCAACTTCACTTAAAAGAGAATTTAATAATTATTTAAAACCTTTATTATCTCATTCAACATCGTCTGAGAGATATAAATCAATATATACAAATTTTCAAAATAAGATTGATGATATTCAAGATGAGGAAAATATGCATGTGCAAAGAAAACAAGCAAAAAATTTACGATCAAACGTAGCACAAGTAAATCATATTTTATATCATGCAAATAAATGTTATTATGAAATAGCACCTTCTACAAATGAAGACAAAGAGAGCAACACGGTTGATTATAATTGTCAACAAAACTCTAATAATTTTGATTTAAATACCAGCATATTAGAAAATCATAAAGGTAAAAAAGTATATTATTATATTGAATTGGCAATTGATTATTTTCAAGGGGAATTTAATAATAAAAATAAAAGTATGTATGTGTGTAACTATACAAGTAACCATTTGGGTGACTTACTTGAAAAGATATTAATGACGAAAGAATTAGTGGAAAAATCCCAATATTGGAATATAGATTTAGACAGAGCACCATTATACAATAAAACTTCATCATTGAAACAGGAAAAAACCATAAAACTTGATGACACAAATGATAACGAAGATAATAAAGAAGATAAATATGTTCAATTATTTTCTGAAATATTAGACGAAGGAAGGGAAACAATTAACACTATAGAAAAAATGCAAGGTTCTGATTCTATAGAGGATATTAATGAATTGTATCGTTTTTATAATGATAATAAAAGAGGTGATACAAATTACATTGAAGAGGTTTATAAGTTAAAACAAAAATCAGGTACTAATACTTTATTAGTATCAAGCATAGAATCCAGTATAGCAAATTTGAGAAATACAAATCCAATATACAAAGCAATGTTAGACGATATATTGAATTATGTAAAAGATATTAATGGTGAAATGAAATCGTCCCAGAAAAAAGGAGGTAACACAATTGGTGGAAAACATATGACCCGAAAAATAAAAAAAAAGAGGTTCAATGTTACAATTAAGAAAAATTGACACACTTGGGATAAAATATAATTACAACATATAAACATAACGCAATGAATAGAGTTAATTCTATACACGTTTCACTTGATATTTGTGAGAATTTGGGCAACATCAATATAATTTCAAAATATATTGATGATACTGAACTTGTTACTATATTTTCAAACGAATATTTTAGAAAGAACATAGTGTGTGATACTATCTTAGAAGAATATGATTTACTTGATGACAATACCGATGACACACTATTGGACTACAAGGATACGTTTATACAGTCTGATAGAAATTTACAAGCAAACATTCACGATATATTGTTGTATTATACAGATGATTATGATAGTAACAATATTGAACATTTACTTGAATTCAATGAACGAAAAAAAACATTGGACATTTGGCTACAACTTACGATAATGCATTATAACAATTTAATATGCTTCTTGGATGCGAATTTTAAACGCAGAACATCTATCACTGCGAATTCTACAGCTTATATGATGTAGGCTTTATTACAATACTTACTTGTTTTTTTTGAATTTTCCATTTACAAACTTTCCTACACAATCACCAATATCTTCATCCTCAGTGATTGAATATACCTCACCGTTTTTCTCATCTGTTGTGTAATATTTTTTTCCTTTGATTTCAACCTCATATACTGCTTCTTCCTCTTCCTCTTCGCCTTCTTCCTCTTCCTCAACTACTTCTTCCTCCTCCTCAACTACTTCTTCCTCTTCCTCTTCGCCTTCTTCCTCTTCGCCTTCTTCCTCTTCCTCAACTACTTCTTCCTCTTCGCCTTCTTCCTCAACTACCTCTTCCTCAACTACCTCTTCCTCAACTACCTCTTCTTCGCCTTCTTCCTCAACTACCTCTTCTTCGCCTTCTTCCTCAACTACCTCTTCTTCGCCTTCTTCCTCAACTACCTCTTCCTCAACTACTTCTTGTTGTTCGGTTTCTACTACGTGTTCCTCCTCCTCTTCCTCGTCATCATCACAAGCGTTTTGACAAATATATTGCCCGGTCCCTTTCATTTGGACAATATCCACAGACTTCTTACATAATTCACAAGACGCCTTTCTATTATTCGGTTCTTCCTCAATAAATAGAATATCATTGAGACCATCGTCCTTATAATAACCATCACAGATCTTACACTTCTCCAATGTTCCATCAACATTGTCAATAACACAATTTTCATTTATGCATAACTGATGTTCGTCACGACATTCCTCCTCTTTCTTTACAATGCTCAAACTCCTGGTAAAATCCATAATGCTGTTTTTCAAATCAGTGATATTTTCAACGTCCAATGAGATACTTTCATCGTCTTCTGTTAAATCCACAACATCACGACGCCGTTTGGTAGAAGTTACATCTCCACTGTAGGTTATTCCTGGATAGTCGTGAAGAATCGCCATAATCGCGTGATACTTGTCCTTCCACATATTCTTCTTAATTTTCAGTTTCATATTACGTTTCTCCAATTTTGATATTTTTTTATGAAGAGACTTCACCATTGGCAAATCATTTACAAGGGCATTCACAAGTTCGCTGGACATATTAATATGATAATAGAGTAATGTTTTATGTTGATTCATAAACTATATTTGTGAATCAATTTTTATGCAGTTATAATTATATTATTGCATTATTGAATACATGTATCTAACCAACATCTATATGTTTTCCCATTCACAAGGACATAAATGATCTACATTATGATTTGATAGCTTGGGTCCAAACCATACAGAAGGATAAAATACCTTTTTTTTAGGACTTGAGGACAAATAAGCACCCCACCATGAGAATGTACTATTTGCAATAATATGATGATTACATAATGCCATCATAACCATTTGTTCCCAATCACATATATCATCACTAACTTTAATAAATTCAACGTGTGGAAATATATATTGAATCGTTTGAATATGTTGTTCTACAATGTTATTGTCTTGTTCTTGACAAAAATAAAGTACTCGTGAAATATTCGTGGTTTCGCATAATTTGGTCATTGCACTAATATAATAGTCAATACTTAACAATGGATGACAATCTTGTAGATGTTTATAATCCCCTAAACGGAAATGAATGGAGCAAATATCATTTATAACTCCGTCAAAATAGTTTTTATAAAGGTCGTGTATCTCTTTCTTACGATTATCAAATCGCAACATTTGTAATATTTTATTCTTATTGTTATCAAAATACATGTAACTCTGAAAATATCCAACCAAGTATAAAGATGTATCGTATTCTGGTATTTTATCATATGAAAATTGTAGTTCTTTATATACAGAAATCTTGTTTGGAATTTGATTATCTTTATTTTTATTCGTAAACACTACAAATGGTTTCAATAAATTATTCCAATATGTAGGTCGCTGAGTCACACCTGGTGATTTGTCATAATACGGTATAACAATTTTTCTACGATGTTCCAATCCATAACTAATACACGTCATAATTTGAAATAATTGATTACCAAGCCCACCCATTACATTACATGAAACAATATGCATACTATATTGTTTCATGATACTATATATTTATATATTTACACATTCCGTTTATAAACCAAAATGTTCTTTAATTAATTCCTTTTTGGTAGGTCCCTTTTTCTTTTCACTTTCTCGTTTGACCTTATATTTACTGGTATTTTTAGATACTGTTGTAGAGTCATTATAAATACTATTTACAAAATGATCATTGTCATCACATAATTCTGGAATATGACGTGTCATTGGTTTATCTAATAATACTAATAAGTGATCAGTACCAAGAAGTTTCCTGAACTCACTAATTGACATATTTCCATAAAATTTATCAAGAATATAATGCGGATTGGGTGCAGGTTTAATATTCTTATGATAATTATATACTTTTGAATATATATTATTTAATAGTTGGTAGCGCTCAAAACGTGTTGCGTCGTCAATATGTTCATTGAACAAATATGCGGTTGCACATTGTGGAGTACAAAAACATCCGTAACCAATAATTTCATAATCTGTAAATTCCATTGGAATAGCACAAGCAGGAGTATCAAATTCATAACTACACCAGAAACAAGCACACTTGGACGAAATATCACCCTTATGTAAACGTATTTTAAGATTTTTCAATTTATCATTAATCATTTTTACGTCAATATTATCAACTTTAGTCGTCTGTTCATTTGTAAGTTGTTGGTTCTGATTTATACTATTCGTGTTAGAATCATATGCATGAGTATATGTGATATTATTTGAATCAAAGACAGTAAATTCCGATGGTTGCTGATATGTTTCAATATCTGGAGGAACTTCTGGATTATACGCAAGTTCAGTAATAATGTTCTGTTGTTCAACATCTTTTGAATTGCATTTGAGGTGTAAAATAACATTGCTTACAATAGGGGGCTCGTCATTTAACTGTTCATCTTTTACAAGAATTTTTCCTCCTTTTGGTTTCCTTCCCCTCTTTTTTTGGACAGGTTTTTCTTCTGGAGTATCTTTTGGAACAAGAACACATTCTTCCTTACGTTTTCTTCCACGTTTCTTGGGAGCTGGTTTGTCAATAATTGTATTTTCCATTTTATTATACATATTAATATGTATGTTATTTAAGTAATTTAAAAATATATTTTATCTACATATATAATTGCCTATGAAACTATTAGACTGTGATAAAATATCAAGATATACAATTCAAACTATTTTTGAACACGCTGACAGATATTTAAACAATAAAGGAGAATGTAATGATTGTATGGGAAAAATTTTATGTAATGCGTTTAATGAACAAAATCAACATTCAAATTTATATTTTGAGGCTGCAATGTATAAATTGGGTGGAAAAGTGATTACATATAATAACAAACCAACAATTACACAATTAGAACAATCTAATGATACTATTTCTCAATCCCAACCTGTATCTAATTCTGAAAATGATGATATGATATGTGTGTTAGAAGAAATTTCAGATATCCTAATATTACATAACGATTCTCAAGATTCAATGAAAAAAATATCTCAGCAATGTAAAATACCTGTTATTAATGCATGTCAAGGAGAACATCCGTCCCAGGCACTATTGGATTTGTTTACATTGTATAAGCATTTTGATATAGAAAATGAACAATTGAAAATATTATTTGTAGGTGATGCGAAATATAGTCATTCTATCCATATGCTACAAAAATTGTTGGATTTATATCCGAATATACACGTGACATATTTTCCATATGACAATGACTGTATATGTCCCAATGTTATTCAAAATTATGATGATATTCACACATATGATGTAGTATATTGTACGCCATTTCCTACAAATAAGTACCCCAGTGACTATAATGTGGATTTAACACGTTTTGCGATGACAAATACAATTGCAAATAAAATGAAGTCACGTGCTATTATTATGCACCCTTTGCCCAGAAATAGCGAAATACAAAAAAATGTAGATAATAACCATCGGTCAGTGTATTTTAAACAAGTGAAATATGGGTTATATATACGAATGTCAATTATATATACAACTATTTTTAATTTGTTAGATAACAGGTTCTACACACTGGAATATAATTATCTGAACCAATTACGATCTGAGATTCATCTGTGGTAATTCTTTTTGAAAACAATGCTTTTTTTCCAGTCTTACATTTCATACACAATGATTGGAGTTTTATTATGTTGTCACAATAAGGTATAAGTTCTAACAAATTACCAAACTTCTTTCGCTGGAAATCGCTGTCCAAACCACATACATATACAATCTTTTGTTTTTTTTCAACAAGGTCAATGACAGTCTCAAAAATATCACTGAAGAACTGACCTTCATTTATAATGATAACATTATGTTTGTCAATGTTATATTTATCATCATCTATCACCTGTTTCAGTGTTTCTGCCTGAATGCAGTCAATGTTCATACCATCGTGCGAATATAATCCTTTATTTGCGTATCGTTTATCCTGAAAGTAGTTGATAACCATAATTGTGTGTCCCAATAGCGTGTGTTGTTTATATCGTTGTATAATGGTGGTGGTCTTACCCGAAAACATCGGTCCAAAGATTACTTCTAAATATCCATTATCCATATTTATATGACACATAAATATACATAAACAGTTATTTTAATTAGTTGATATAAGCGAATATACTCAAAATCAAATGAATATGACTGGTATACCCTGGGTTGAAAAATATCGCCCTGATTGTTTTGATGATATAATTATTAGCGATATGAACAAATCAATTTTTTCAAGTATATTTATTAAAAATCATTTTTCAAATATGTTGTTTTATGGCCCTCCGGGGACGGGAAAAACGACCACGATTATTAACTTAATCAACAAATATTTTCAAACTATAGGTGTAAAAAATAGCAAATCATCCATCCTGCATTTGAACGCATCAGATGATAGAGGAATAGATATTATACGAAACCAGATATTACAGTTTGTAAATACAAATAGTATTTATAAGAAAGGGTTGAAATTTGTTATATTGGATGAAGTGGATTATATGACAAAAAACGCACAGAACGCACTCAAACGTGTAATACAAAATGTAAATGACAATATACGATTTTGCTTGATTTGTAACTATATTAGTAGAATAGACAATTCACTACGCAATGAATTCATATGTATCCGCTTTAACAAGCTTCCAGAGAAAATGGTGAATCGTTTTTTAATGAATATCAATGATAAAGAAGAATTAAACATTGACAAAAAAACCATATATAATATTCAAAATAAATTTGGATCAGATGTCCGTTCTATGATTAATTATATACAACTCAATCATAATAAGCTACATAACTCCGATATTTTGCTGGATAAATATAAATATGATGAATTGTATAGTTTTACTGTTAAACATAAGAAATCCCCCAATACTATTGTAAAGCACTTGAATGATTTGTCACATACGTATAATCACGATATTATCGAAATCATTAAAGAATACATCAATTATTTACTGGAATACCACAAGGAAACATATTTGAACGTAAAGTGTCTCAATAATATTAGTAATATAATGCACCACAATGATATTGCTATTGAACATCAATTAAATTATTTTGTACATAACATATTATAGTCTGGAAAAAATTGATTTATTATTTGATATAAAGAATAAATAATAAATAATTATAACATAAAGAATTTGGCTATATAATGGATTTAGATGAAGAATGGGAAATGTTTCTGGAAAACCCAGACACAATGATGAATACAAGCATTGAACAGTGTGATGTAGAAAAAAATATGAGCGTACCATTAGATGTAGATAGATCTATATGTGATGAATTGAATATATCTACAAACACTAAAGTTGTATATTTGAATAAGGAAGTAGATATTTATAATATATTTTGGAAACTCCCAATTATATCATACCATCAAAAGACAACTGGTATTGTAAAGAAACAGATTAAGATTGTCTGTAATAGTAAAGAGGAGTTTGACGACTACCAAAAACATTTGAAAAATGAGACGTTTTATAATGAGCATATAATTAAGCAAATCGATAATCCCGATGCACGACGCATTAAGTTCAAAGATGAGCGGAAATTGACAGTAGGAATATCCAAAAAGGATTTATTGAGTACAAAAATTAAACAAAAGAGTGCGTTTTACAACTGTTTTGCAATTACTATCCGTTTATTTACAACCACATTCAAAGAGATGCATATAAAGGTGTTTAATACAGGAAAAATGGAAATTCCTGGAATCGTAGAAAAATCCTTGCTGTCAAGTGTAAAAGGGGAAATACTGAACCACTTGCGTCCATATATGGGTGATGATTTGGATTTTACAGACGGTGATGTTGAACATAATGTGCTAATAAACTCAAACTTTAATTGCGGGTTTTATATTAATCGTGACAAACTACATCATATTTTGAAGAGTAACAAATATGGATTGGAAACATCATATGATCCGTGTAGCTACCCTGGTGTAAAATGCAAGTTCTATTACAATATTGATGAAGACGATGTCAGTAAGCAGAATGGAAAAATATTGAAATCGGATAATAACATGACAACAAACGACATTTTATTGTCAAATAAATATTTGGAAATTTCATTTATGATTTTCAGAACTGGTAGTTGTTTGATTGTTGGAAATTGTAATGAAGATGTCTTACGATATGTATATACATACATTGTAAATATATTGTTTGATGAATATCACGAGATTTGTATTAAAAATCAGTCAAAATTCGTAAAGACAAAGAGCGAAAAAATGAAAAAAAAGAAATTAGTAGTAGATTTTGACTATTACAATGATGTTATTTTGAAATTCAGATAGGAATGTTAAAGTCAAAGGTTAAAGGGTTAAAACGAAATTTCATTGTACATTATATTAAATACATTTGTAAAATTCTGTTTTTTTACCAAATGGTTGAAATCTTCTTTGTGGCTATAAAAATTCAAAACCAGTAAATCATTGTCTATATTACATGACATTTTTGTAGGATGTAGCTGCTTCAATGATGTTTCGAGTAAAACGATATATTCGTTATATGAAAACTTGAAATTCTGTTTCAAAAGGGAAACACAATTATTGACGTGTGAGATTAGTTTTAAATCATAGTTTAAGTATTTTGATATATAGTAATTACATATGTATTCGTGATTTTCTAATGTAAAATCTGGATTCTCCCAAAACATTAAGGTCTTTACAGTATGCACAAATATGTGTTCCTCGGATGTTGGAGTTTCTATGGTAGAAGAATTTGTATATAAATCAAATAATGTTTTTTTATATGTAAAAATAATCGCATCATTTTGGTTCAACGCATAGCTCAAATGGGTATTGTATATTTGTTCTATATATTCTACATAAAAATATTGGGCTTGCTGCATATATAACAACGCTTCATCTGTTTTCTTTAGAATTTTAATGGCATAATTAAACACATTTAATAACGTATTGAAACCCGAGTATATAATATCATTCTTATTTTCAATCTTATCAAAAACATCGCTTGTTTTTATGGCAACAAAATATTGCGATAAAATATTTACAAATGTATTTAAACCATTGATTTCCGTTTTCATATAACCTATATAAATAAATTATTTATTTTTCTATTTAAAGATTAAATTGTAATAATTTCTATAAAAATCAAGAATGAGTTCTGAAGTTGCAAATAATGATTGTAAATTACCGTGTAGTGAAACAATGAATTACGCCTGGCGTATTTCTATTGTAGAAGACAAACCCATTCAAACCGATTATTGGTTGGATTCGTTAGAGTCAAAAATAATCATTGGTGTTCGCGAATCTGGGGAAAAATTGTTGATTAAGAACAAAGATGAATATACCAGTCCTATTGCTAAAATATTCAATTTAACGACTGAATATATTGTAATGACTGAAAATACAATTTACATTGTAGATGCTAAAACACCCGCTAAACGTATTACATCTTAAATAGTAAATCATTCAGTGAGACAAAATTTAGTTAAATGACAATTTGAACTTTTTTCGTTTGAAATAAACTGTTATAATTATTGATTGAAATTCAATGATTATACTACTACACTCCATTCAGTATAGAATTTTACCCCACATACTATTCCAGATTTTTTGATATTTCGTCAATTTGATCGTCTGATAATGTCTTTGGAAACTCAATTTCAAATTCTATTACTAAATTACCAACACCATTACTTGTATTCATACCCAATCCGGATGCTATTTTCTTATATCCGGGGGTAACAATCACACCATTATTTTTAGATACATTCTTCATCGACATTGTTTTACCATTCAAATGTGTAAATGTAGTACTAAATCCACATAATGCGTCTTTCAGTGTAATTGTTCGTTTTATATGTAAATCGTTACCAATACGTTTGAATTCGGTATTGTTGATAACAATGAATTTCACAATAATATCCCCTTTCAAATTTTCATTTATAGAATGTCCTTGTTTTTCAAAAGTAATTTTGTCATTCTCACTCACTCCGGGAGGAATATTTACAACAATCTTTGTATTTTCTGTAACCTTAGTATTATTCATAATTGTCCATCGTGGAAAATTAACAGTAACTTCTTTTCCGGTATAACACTCATAAATATTCAACGTAATTTGTATCTCAATAGGTGAAGGTTTTTGTTGTTGTTGAAATACACGATGAAATGTTCCACTTCCATTTCCTCCTGTCTGGAAAAAATGAATATTTGCGTTTGAATTTCCACCCATAGAATTAAACATTTGATTTCCAAATATATTGTTAAACATTTCACTCATTTCTGGTGTGAATCCATTCATAGTATGTGTGGTCGTATTCGTACGTGTGTTACCAAAAATATTTGGCATTGTAGGTATTTTTCCATTGCGCTCATCGTCATATTCCTTGCGTTTTTCAGCATCACCCAATACATTATATGCCTCATTCACTTTGGTCATCATTTCGTGTGCATCACTATTTGTGTTATGGTCAGGATGATATTTCAATGATAATTGTCTATATGCCTTTTTTATATCCTTACTTGATGCATTTTCATCCAAACCTAATATATCATAATGCGTTTTTGACATTTACTATAATTATATATATAGTCTTTTTTTTATACTATGAATACAATTTAAATACTATTTTACAATATAATGTATCATAATGAATAAAAATAACACATTTCTAAAAAAATATAAACCGACTCACTTGAATGACTTTTATTTTGACAAAGATATGCAAACGACCATTGAACTCCTAATGCAAGTAGATAATTTAAACGTATTATTTATCGGTTCATCGGGATGTGGTAAAACGTCACTATTAAATGTATTAATAAAACAATATTATAGTGAATGTGGTAATATTTATAGTTCTCACAATAAACATAATATTATGTATATTGACAATCTAAAGGAGCAAGGAATACAATATTTTCGCAGCGATTTGAAATCATTTTGTCAAACAAAATCAACCATCAAAAATAAAAAGAAATTTGTAATCATTGATGACCTTGATAATATTAATGAGCATTGTCAACAAGTGTTTCGTAATTATATTGATAAATATTCACATAATGTGAATTTTATTGGTTCTTGCACAAATGGACAAAAGGTGATTGAAAGTTTACAATCACGCCTACATTTGATAAAAATGAACCATTTATCAAAATTAAATATTCAAAATATTATTCATAAAATTATAGAAAAAGAAGAGTTGAGCATTGATGAGTCATCTATTGATTTCTTGATGACAATTACGGATAATTCTTTACAAGAAATTATAAATTATCTTGAAAAAATGTGTTTGTATAATCAACCTATACATATTGATATGTGTAAGCAATTATGTACAAATATAAACATTTCAGAATTGGACAAATTCATCCATTTTGTACGAAATAAAGATATTCATCAATCCACATCCATACTTCACACAATATATAATGACGGATATTCAGTGGTAGATATATTTGATTTTTTGTTTCATTATATAAAACAAACACACGAAATTAACGAAGATGAAAAATACAAATTAATTATTATTATCAGTAAATATATAACTATTATCAATAATATTCATGAAAATCAGATTGAATTAGATTTATTCACAAACGAAATTATGACCA
>Ga0181572_10000318_pt1 | contig 33925 bp, 39 predicted proteins | sample 101ome_26_FD_133004 | JGI IMG/M metagenome (GOLD analysis project Ga0181572, IMG submission 133004) | Coastal salt marsh microbial communities from the Groves Creek Marsh, Skidaway Island, Georgia - 101408AT metaG (megahit assembly) | ecosystem: Environmental > Aquatic > Marine > Intertidal... | reverse complement strand
GTAGAAGGATACAGAAGATTCTACTATCAAACACCATTAAGACCTATTGATGTTTATGATCCGGACAGTATCAGAGTTGATAGAGAAACTGACGAAATTACAATTCAACCAAGAACTGTTGCATGGGCAGTAATGGGCGGTGGAGACAGACTTCCGGACTGGGATGATCTTAGAGCCAAAAGAGATCAATTCTTAAAAAATAGTGATAGTGAAATTACTGATGACATGCCCGCAGATTTGAGACAAAAATGGTTAGACTATCGTCAAAAACTGCGTGATTGGCCTACTGACATGCAAAATGCTGGAAATCCAGCATGGGCTGCATACAACATGGAACCAATTGATCCTGCAAGTGAAATAGATCCACCAGACGAAGCACCGATCACAATTTAAAATATAAAGTATTACAATAATAAATGCGCCAGCCACATTGGCGCATTTTTTTTCTTTTCCCTCTATAAATACTTGCACGTTTAGTAATATGATGCTATAATGATCAGTACCATGGAGAAACTATTTTGACAAGATCTACAACATTTTTTATCAACGGAGGAGCCGGAAGAGTTATAGCAAGTATTCCTGCTTTTGAACTATTCGAAAAAGAGAATCCAAAAGATGATTTCATAATTGTCTGCGAAGGCGGAACTGATTTTTTCAAAGGACATCCCACACTACACAAGAGAGTTTTTGATCATTGGCACAAGGGATTATTTGAAACATACATCAAGGATAGAAATTGTGTAAGCCCTGAACCCTATAGAGTTTGGGAATATTACAATCAAAAATGTAGTTTATCACAGGCATTTGATATTGAAATAAATGGCAAGGGAATTAGAGAACTGGATAAACCAACTCTTGTCTTAAATAAACACGAAATAGTAAGTGCAGCAAATCTAGTTGAAGAAGTTAAATCTGTCACAGGCTTTGATAAGATATTAGTAGTACAGCCTTTTGGAAGAACAGTTGAAAACGTGGGTAATTTTTTAATTGACGGAAGTTCAAGAAGTTTTCAACTAAACAATATTATTGAAATTATAGACATATTAAGAAAAGAATATGGTATAATTGTGATGAGCGAGCACGAAGTAGCAGTTGACACAGTTCCTAATCCTAAGTATCCTATTGCACAGCCACAAATTCCTGACATACGCATTTGGGCAGGAGTGATTGAGGTGGCAGATCATTTTCTTGGTTGTGACAGCCTAGGCCAACATATTGTAAAGGCACTAGGTAAAACAGCAACCATCGTTACAGGTTCGACCTATCCTATTAACATCTCCTATCCAGAAGATAAAAACTTTGATATAATAGATGTTGGTGAAGGAAAAAGGGTATACACACCTTTGAGATTAACCATGGAAGAAGAACAAGATAGACATAATGACGAAGTTATGGAACTTGATAAAAAACAAATAGACAAGATTTTAAAAAGTGTGCGTGATAGATTAGGAGTTTCTAAAAAAACAGAACCGTCTTCAGAAGTCAAACAACAAATTAATCAAGAAAAAACACCGTCACCTAAACTTGTTCCTGGAAATACGATTATAAAAAGATTCGGAGAAAAATAATTATGGCAAAGTGGATTGCAGCAATTACAAGAGGACACAACGGCGGAGTTTGTTTGCTTAAGGACGGAGAAATTGTATTTGCAATAGAAGAGGAAAGACTGTCAAGACAAAAATATGACGGTGGCCCGTTTGCCTCAATGGTAAAAATTTTAGAATATACAGACAAACTTGATTATCTTGTGATAGCACACACGCAACCTTTAAAAGAAACAGCAGGTAGAGTTGATTTTACAGGAGATGATGTATATACCGGTATAGCACGTAAACTCGGACTTATAAGCCAAGATATAAGCATAGATGTAATGAACCATCCTCAAGTAGTAGATTTGGCACATATTCATCATAAATTACATGCTGCTTGTGCTTTTTATCGAAGTGGGTTTGAAACAGCAACAGCAGTTGTGGTAGACGGTGCTGGAACATTTATTCCTATAAGCATGGAACAAAATAATCAACACATGGTATTTGAACTGGAGTCAATATTCGAGTGTCAGTATCCTTTTGAAATTAAAACTCTTTGGAAGCATCTAGGAGGTAACGGTCCGTTTAGAAATGCACACGTACCAAATATGCCTAGTGAAAAGTATGACGAAACCGGAACACACGAATGCATAATAGACGACGGTGCTGGGATTACAAAGGTATATGAAGCAGTAACAAATTACTGTGGTTTTCAAGCCATTGAAGCAGGAAAAACAATGGGGTTATCTCCTTATGGTAAACCAAATGACAATGTTCCAAAACTTTTCATAGAGGAAGGCAGTTGGACTTCTGCCAATAGGCACGCTATAATTCCAACATATCCTAACAGTTCGTTAGTTAACGAAAGTAGATATGAATATCTAAAAACTCCTGAGGATTACGAAGATAATGGTAGATTTCTTAAGGATGTAACAAAACTAGATAATAGAAGAGATTTAGCATATGCAGTGCAAACTGAAAGCCAGCAGCAGATTCTAAATATAATTTTAGATGCAGTAAAAAGAACAGGAAATAAAAATGTTGTACTTTCCGGAGGTTATGCGTTAAACTGTGTTGCAAATTATTTTTATCTAGAAGAACTAAACAAACATGGTATTAAATTGTATGTGGAGCCTATCTCAAGTGATGCAGGCACGGCAATAGGAGCAGCACTCTTTGCTTGGCATCAGATTACAAACAATCAAGATGTAAGACCATTTGCAGAAAGTTTGTATTTAGGACCTCCCAAAGAATATTCAAAAAAAGAAATAGAGCAAACTGCAAAAAAATATAATGCAACACTTGAAGATAAAAAGATAAGTGATGTTGTAAAATTAATGAAAGATAAAAATATTGTTGCTGTGTTCCAAGGAAGATCAGAATCAGGACCTAGAGCATTAGGCAATAGAAGTTTACTTTATGATCCAACAGATCCTAATGGTAAGGATCATGTTAATAGAGTAAAACGTAGAGAATATTTCCGTCCATTTGCAGGTAGCATACTTGCGGAACATGCAGAGGAATGGTTTGATCTACGAGGCATGAAAGATTCTCCACATATGATGTATGCAGTAAATTGTCAACCTGGAGTTGAAAAAAAGATACCTAGCATCATACACGTGGATGGAACGTGTCGAATACAAACAGTGACTAAACAACAGAATCCTATGTATTATGAATACATAAATGAATTCTATAAACAAACGGGTGTTCCTATAGTATTCAATACCTCATTTAATCTAGGCGGTGAGCCTTTGGTCGAAACTTTAGATGATGCTTTCAGAACTCTTGCTAATAGTGATATTGAATACCTATACATGATGGAACACGGTATTTTAGCAAAGGTAGAAAATGTTAATCAACGGTAAAGAAGAAAAAGATCTATCAAACTACGACTTATCAGAAGACCAACTAATTGTAATAGATGACCTATTTCCACAATATGTTATAGATCATGTTCACAGAACAGTGTTCAATGGCTATAATTGGTTTTATGGACATACTAGTAACTATCCTGATGATCCAATGCATGATGTAGGTGCTGACCCAAATTGGGAAGAAGTTCCTGCATTCAAACAACAAATTTATCCCCCTAATAGTTCTAATGCACATGATAGTTGTTGGAATATGGTTTATGATGCTGTCAAAAATTTAATTCCATTTGATTTAGATATTGGTGAAATACTAGTTAATGGGCAACAGTATATTCATAATACTATTCCTCACTCAGATTGTACATGTGACAACGGTATTAGTTGGATTTATTACGTGAATAGAGAATGGAAAGAAGAATGGGGTGGAGAAACTGTTATAAAACTCAACGGTGAATGGAAAAAAGTTTATCCTAAACCAGGCCGTGTATTTTTATTTAAAGGTAAGATTCCGCATCATGGTAATCCGCCTAATGAAAAATACAAAGGATTACGTGCTACTTTAGTATATAAAACTATGAGAAGTGTGCCTTTGCCAGCAAGGAGATTTGGGTGAAATATAATTTATTCCATGTTCCTTTTTTTATTGATCAAGTAGATTTAGAAAAGATCGATATTGGTGATGCTCCTTTTGAAAAAACTTGGTTGAGCGAAACTAACAGCACAATAGGACAGAAACATAATATACCAGAAACTACCTACGAATATCTAATTGAAGTAATAGGAAAAAATCTTGGTAAAGAACTAATAGGTGATAATCCGAGGTTTGGTGAAATATGGCGTAACAAATATGAAGAAACTGATTGGCAAGATATACATATTCATCCACGTAGTAGTTGGAGTTTTGTTATATATGAAACTGTGGACTCGGGTAAAACTGTTTTCATGAGTCCTTTGTTTAAAGACGTACAAAATCAATTTGGATCTTCCGTGCCAGAATTTCCGTTAGATTTCAGACCAGAATGCAAAAAAGGAGATATAGTAATTTTTCCTAGTTTTATAGAGCACTTTGTAATGCCAGGAAACACTGGAACTACCATAAGTGGAAACATATATATGGATTTTATGTAATGGATGTAAACACTGTAATAATAGATAATTTTTTACCTAATCCGGATATGGTGAGAGAACAGGCAATAGAATTAGAATATCCGTTTACAGGACAATTTCCTGGGATGAGAAGTCATGCCTGCGATGACGAGTACCAAAAATTTTTTACAACAAGAGTATCAAAAATTCTAAATATTAGAATACATGAATATGTTATGGATAGTTTTTGTTTTCAATTATGCTATGAAGGTTCAAAAACATGGATACATAAGGATGGTTGTGATTGGGCCGGTGTCTTATTTCTTTCACCTCATGCACCATTAGAATCAGGTACAGGATTATATAATGAAAAGGATGAATTAGTAACAGCATTAGGCAACGTGTACAATAGATTAATATTATACAAAGGTAACTTAAATCACAGTAGTATGCTTGCAGGATTTGGTAATACTCCTTCGACTGGTAGACTAACACAGGTTTTCTTTTTTAATGCAGAGTCGGAGTTAAATAATAATGTAACAGGGTGGGACGTATAGCATGACAAATTTACATGTATGGGGATCACATTTTTATGCAACTGTATTAGAAAATTCTGACGAAATATTTAAATCATGGGAACCTTATTTAAGAGATGAAGATTATTTTTCTGAAAGCGATTGGACTTTAGCCGAAACAAAAAGTACAATACGTAATAAAAAAAATAAACAACTTCCGTGGGATATATTTTTTAAAAATATAGAGCCACATCTAAATAGTTACTTAGAAAATCTCGAACCACAAGTATCGTATAACATAATGTGTGATGAACATTGGTTAAATGTTTATAACAAAGGAGATTATCAAGAAGCACACGATCATGCTTTTCCTGGACGTTGTATTAGTGCAATATATCTTCTTGCATATCCGGATGAAGAAAAAGATCCAGGAGGATCTTTAGTTTTTGAATGTCCTAACTTCCAAACTATAAGAAGTTCAGGAATGGATAGAATTTTCAATGCATATAATTATCAACATATTACTCCTAAACTGGAAACTGGAACCCTTATATTATTTCCGAGTTGGATTTCACATTATGTTTTGCCAAATAAAACAGAAAAATTAAGAGCGTCACTAGCGGCTAATTTTATAATACAGGCTAAACCAGAATGATTGAATATTTTGGTTTATTAGAAGGAATGCAAGGGCAAACAGCCAAGTACGAACTTGATTGTCTAGTTACAGAGCCTGTTCCTGCATTAAACTATCTACGTAAACAAGCAGAATTAAAGAGTCTAATGTGTCCTGTTGTAATAGATTACTTACAGAACGTTTTTATTATAACAAGTCCCCTAGATTGGACCATTATTAGAAAAGGAACACATTTTGAAATAATAAATGACAGGCAAGGAAAACCTTTAGACGGTTTTATACAAATTGGAGGTCCTGAACCTGGTGAGCTGTTTGGTCAGCCTATGATACATTTTAATCTACAATATTATTTTGTTCCGGAAAAAGGAACAGATGTAATTATGGAAGTACTAGATCCGCCGTTGATTAACTGCCAATGGCGAAATGTAATAGGAGAATACAATATTAGTAAATGGATTCACCCGACTAACTTTTGTTTTTTTATGAGCAAAGATACCAACACACTTTCTTTCAAAAGAGGAGATCCACTTTATGCTGTTAGATTCAGAAGCAGTAACGGCAGAGAAAAATTAGAATTAGTATTAGACGATGATAGAAAAGATAAAATAAGAGATGAGTCACAAAAAGGAATGAGTATTAAGGATTATTATCCTAAAATTCCTTTGAAAGAAAGTTTTAAACTTTTTAATAAAAGACTAATTAATCTTTGGAAAAAGTAATGGAAGATATTTTATACATTGCTAATAATCGTTGGATCATTGAAACACATGCACCTATGTGGAAAAAATATGAAAAATTATTTGACAAAGATCATCCTAATCTAGTAGAACCGGGAAAAAGTACAACAGTAAATGGATATCAAATACCACAAACATTAGAGGACACAAAAGAAGTTGCTGATTTTATAATAGATAAAACTAACAAGGTACTTAAGGATGGTAATGTCCCATGTAACATACATACCCACATACAGTCTTGGAGTATTAAATATTATCCCGGCGGTTGGAAAGGTATGCACAACCATACGAAAGGACGCACAGGATGTACAGCAGTATTATATTTTGATGATATTAAGGATCAACCAAATGACGAAGGCGCATTTTATGCAGTATTACAAGACGAACAAGGAGAAACACACGTTAATTGGTGGCAACCTCAGCCTGGCAAATTGCTTATAATGGATGCTAGAATATGGCACGGTGCTTATCCTACGCTAGACGAACGAAGAGTTATGGTTTTTGATTTTGAGGCTGATTGGCATGGGTAGAACATTATTTGTTGGATGCAGCCACAGTATGGGATATTGGGCAAAAGACGAACATACTCCGCCACATAAATGGCAAGAGAATAATTATGCAGAAATTTATGCAAGAAAAAATAACAAACCTATAGTTATAATGGCTAGCGCAGGATCCGGAAATAGATCCTATCCTAGGTTTATTGCTAATGCATTTAAGATCTATGATGATATTGATGAAGTGTTTTTACAAACTACCTATTGGGGTCGTTTTCCGATTGCAATTAATCCTGATTTAGATGAAAAGAAAATATTTCCGATAGACTTTTTCTTGCAAAAAGAAAAAAGTTCAGATCTCATAGATAGATATAGTTGGAACCTTTATCAAGATGATGCTAGATACGTAGAATATTATGTTAAACCTGAAAGTTTTGATTATGAAGAGACTCCTTACAATATCTATACCCAACCTTTGGTGTCAGAACCGGATGTAAGACGAAGTGGAGCCATGTACATGAGAATGTGGCATCATAACAACACACACCTAGAACAGGAGGATTTTTTTACTTATATCGCAATGTCTGATATGATTTGTAAAAACAATAATGTTCCTTTACATGTGTGGAATATTAATGATAGGTGTTATCTACCAAGAGAAACAAAAAACTTCTATACAGATTTAACATCAACTAACATTGCACAGGTAAGTGCGGAAGAATATTTAAAAAAATATATGGAAATAGATACCATAGACGGAGAACACTATTCAGTAAATGTACACGATGCTATTGCTAATAGATATATACCATATATAAAGGATACAAAATGAAAGATGATATGAACGGAATCGAAGAATACTCTGGTGTATTTGAAAAAGAATATTGCGATGAAATAATACGTCATTTTGAAAAAATGAATGAAAATAATGGGTTATTTGCTGTAAACAAGATAGAACAAAATCAAGATACCCGAGTTATATTTGATTGGGCACATACTCAAAATGTTTATCATTATGATTTCGATTTGTGTAGATATTTTTACTCTAAAATACACGAAATATATTCTGAACAGTATATGCAGAAATATCAAATGCTGCAAAATAGTGACCAACATAGTCCAAAGGGTATGAGTGTACAACGTACTGGTCCACATCAAGGGTATCATGTTTGGCATCAAGAAAGTGCAAACATTGGAAGCAGTGTAAGAGTTATAAATTATATGCTTTATCTCAACGATGTAGAAGAAGGAGGTGATACTGAGTTTCTTTATCAAGGTGTTAAAATAGCACCCGAAGCAGGAAAAGTTGTAATATTTCCAACAAATTATATGTACCCGCATAGAGGAAATCCTATATATAAAGGATTCAAGTATATCATAACAGGTTGGTATACGTATGACAAATAAGATTTTTGTTGGGTTAGATAGAGACGGAGTAATTAATAAGGATCTGGGAGATTACGTTACAAAACCTAGAGACTTTGAACCAATTCCTGGAAGCATTGAAGCAATAGCAAATTTAAGAAAGAAGGGGTATGGAATAGTTATTATTACTAATCAGGGTGGTATTGAAAAGGGCATAATGACTGAAGATGATGTTAATAATGTTCATGAATACATGCTAAATTTACTAGGAGAAGCAGGATGCCCTGATATTGATGGAATATATTACAGTGCATCAAACAACAAAAAAGATATGTACGCAAAGCCAAATACAGGAATGTTTAAACTGTGTAAGAAGGAAATACCAAATTTATCCTGGAAAAACAGTTTTTTTGTGGGAGATAAGATGTCAGATTTAAAAGCAGCCATGAAAATTGGTGCTAGACCGGTGCTTGTAAGGACTGGATACGGAGAGCAAACTGAGAAGGATCTGGATAAATATAGTTATAAAAATATTAAGAAAGCAACATATATTTTTAATACATTGCAAGATTTTGCAGAGGAATTATAGGAGATAAAATGCCATACGCAATTAAAAAACCACACCCAACATTACCAAATGTTAAAGTTTGGCATACATGGGATCCTGACGGTGACAGATACGAATGCATACGTAAATTTCCAGATGAAGCAAAAGCAAATGCTTGGATTGCTGAATACCATCCTAACAAGGGATGTGAAGTAATAGAAATTGGTTTCGAAATTATGCAAGATGATCAAACAGTCTTAGAAGCATATAACAATTCTATCAGCAGCGAAACGTCAGCAGGGCTTATGACTCTATCTAACAGAGATACCTGTACAGAAAAAGGACCTCTTAGACACTTTACAGTGAATGGAGAACTTGATTAACCAGTTCTAGTTATAATATGAATTCCGTAAGGAGTTTGTATTGGTTCATCTAGTAACTCGTCTTTAGGCGCTGTAAGAGTAGCGTAGTATAGTTCTGGAGTTACTCCATCGGTGATATCAAACCATCCTAAATCGCCATCGCGATACCAACTTAGTGGGCATGCACTGTGTTCTTTAACCGCAGTGCTCCACGAATATCCGCCTCTTTTAAGTTCTGCAATAATATTTTTTGCTTCATAAACAGCAAAATAAATTTCTCTAGAGTGAGTTGATTCTATGGCTCCTTCGTAACTTAAGAGTATATGACTGGCTCTAACTTTTGGTAACGGATTTTTCATTATTGTAATTTTTCTCCTGGAAACATACTATTTAACGAAACATCACCTGCTACCGAAATTCTAAATTTATCTAAACTTGTCCAACTTGGAAGAACCATGTGATTCAAATCACTAGGAAATACAATCATTGTTCCTTCCATATCAGGACATAATTTATAATTAAATTTTCTAATTGTACCCATAACATCAGTGTATGTAAGAACAAAATCAGTTGCTTCTGGATGTTCAAATTCCCTACCATCTTTTACTTCATCTTTCCAATCTGTAGGAATCTTTAACCATATTGTAAAACTAAAAACTCCTTGATGATCGTGTAAACTTTGATATTGGTCACCTTTAGTAATACGTGTCCAAAACCTGTTGAAATCTAAATCATGATAGTGTGTAGTTTTTAGATTCATAGGCCAACCCCAGTTTTTTATATATTCATTGACTGCTGGTTTTAAAACTTCATTTTCAAAAATATTGTCGTTATCTATCAAACTAAATTGATTATTTTTTCCTTGTTCTATTACTTCTCTATCATCAATTTTCCACCCATACTTACCACCTGCATGATTTATTAATTTATAAAGTAAGTCAATCTGTTCTTGATTTAGTTTAACCTCTAGCACACCAAAGTTAGGTAGGTTGTTTAAATTATATTCCATTCATATATTCCTTTACTGTTTTAAATCTGATATTGACAACAGTGTTTAATTTAGTTATATCTGCACACGTATATTCTTGATATTGTCCTTGTAAACTATCTGGCATTGGTATATAATTAATTTTTGCGTTATATTTTTTAGCAATAATCTCACCAACTTCTTGGAAACTGGTTGTGGTGCCTGTACCTATATTATACAATCCTGCCTTAGGATTTAACATCATTATATCATGTATAAGGCACACGTTTCCTACATATATAAAATCTCTAAGGTATTGATCGCTGTTTTCAAATAAAGTTATAGTTCCTGTTTCTTTTGCTTGTTTTGTAAATTTTGTTATAGGACTTGCCTGTGATCCCTTGTGTTCTTCGTTAGGACCATATACATTAAAATATCTCATACCTTGTACAACAATATTATGTTGCTGTTGCCAAACCCATCTATCAAAAAGATATTTGCTCCATGCATAAGGACTTTGAGGTTGTTTAGGATCATCTTCTTTAAATTTTTCGTACGGACCATAAACACTTGCACTACTAGCATATTGTAAATTTATACCCTTACTGTTACATTCTGTAAAAATAAATTTAGAGAATTCATAATTTTGTTGCATAATTTTATCAACATCTCTTTCGGTAGTACTAGATATTGCTCCCAAATGCACTACCCAATCAAATCCATCTACTACAGGCATAACATCCGGATTGTATTCATACCCAACAATTTCATGTTCGGCATCAAGATGCTTGACTAGATTTTTTCCTATAAAACCTTTGTGACCTGTAATTAATATTTTCATATTTGTTTTAAATCCTGTTCTGTAAGAACATATACTCCGCTGTGCTGCACGGATAATGCAGCAGCGTTATTAGCGTGCATTATTGATTGTTCAATGTTGTTACAGTTTAAATATGAATATGCAAGTACGGATAAAAATGTATCTCCAGCACCACATACATCATGGACTTCAACTACTGGAGCATTATAAGTGTTACCTTTATACATGGCACCCTTTTTTCCTTTTGTAACAATTAATTCTGTACAAAAAGTTTTAGCCCTACTGTATTCAAGACTATTAATTTTTAATATGCAACCTTCGAATTTATCAAGATAAACTTTTTTAGTATCTACAAAGATAGGGCCTTCGAATTTATTTCTTAAATTAATTATTAATTCTTCTGTAACAAACCCTTTATCATAATCACTGATAACTATTGCATCGTAATCTAAATTAACAAATTCAGTATGACACGGAGCAACTTCATCTTCTCTATCAACTCTAATTAAATGCTGTCCTGATCTATAATCAATATATCTTGATTTAATTATTTTTTCTTCGTTAGTAATAAAATCTACGTCACATCCAAATGCTAATAAATTTTCTTTTACATTAGCAGCCATACCAGGATTTGTTTTAGTATTTTTATATTGAAAAACAGGCACGGGTGCTTCAGGACTTATTCGATCAGTGCTACCATAATGGTATTCATCGATACAACTATCTCCTATTAGTAATATCTTGAATTTTTGTTGTTGTTGAATATCCATCTACCATCTCATAAAATTCTATTGATTTACAGAATTGTTTTCCTACTATTCTTTTGTCCTTATAATCACTACCCTTTACCATTACATCTGGCTGGTACTGTTCTAGAATGTCTTCTAATTCCTTTTCAGAATCAAATAGCATAACCCTGTCAACACAATCCATACTTTCTAAAAGAAGTTGCCTATCAGATTGACTGTTTATCGGACGCAGATCTCCTTTTAATTCTTTTATTCTGCTGTCAGTATCTATACAAACCAAAAGATAGTTTCCTAGCGACTTGGCGTGTTTAAGCAATTCTATGTGGCCTCTGTGTAGTATATCAAAACTACCATTCACCACTATTTTTTTTATAGACTTTTGGCTGTTTCCTGGAAACACTCTATAATTGTCTTCAACGCTGTCCGCTGTGCTAACTTCAAATATTTCGCTGTTTGGTTCCAGTGCTTCTAGTTGATGAGGCTGTAATGGAGGATTATGCCATGTATCGCCCTTTACTAGTTCTTTTTGATGCAGGCTTGCATCCTTGGTATCAATCCAATGCAGCATGAATTTTCCAGAATTTACGAACCAAGTTTCTTCTTTTTCTCTATGAAAGTGCATGCTAAATTTTGAGCCAATTTTTTCAAAGACCATAATCTTGCCACAATACTTGTCATTTGTTGCCCAAATAATTTCGTATCCCCAGCCCTTATCGACTTTTCCGTGTAATCTATTGATCATGCAATGCTTCCATTATGTATGTAGTTTAATATTTACCTAGTAGCAGGACTCGCGAAAAATTTATTTCTTATCAATTGATAAATACAGTATGTCCACAATACCAGTAACAACAGCAATTAGAATTATACCTAGAGAAACTGATTTTCTTAACAGGAACGTTGGCTCTCGAGGTGAAGTATTCTTCGATAAAGATTCAAACACGCTGAGAGTTTATGACGGAACCAAAAAAGGCGGTGATTCACTTCTAACGCCAGATAATCTCTCACAGAAGATTGCAGAATCAAGCGTGGCAACAGTTAGGTACAATGTAACTGTTGGTACTGATCCTGATGGAATAGAATCAGGAAACAAATACTTTTTAAACGGTACGTACAAACCTGCAATTACCATGGTGATTGGATACACGTATGTGTTTAATCAAGATGATCAAACCAACGTTTATTTTCCTAATGCACAAGGAACAACAGTAAATCAACATCCTTTAAATTTTAGTGCCGATAATGCTGACGGTGAACTAGGTGAAGGGACAACATATACTACCAGAGTAGTTTATCAGTTAGACGGTGTTGTAGTTAATAAAACAAGATATTGGGAAAGATTTTCAACTGCTACAACTAGATCAGTGCAGATTACTGTAACAAATGATACTCCGCAAACACTTTATTATTGGTGCCAACAGCATAGCGGTATGGGAAATACTATCACAGTTTCGGAACCCGGTTCGGGTAGTGGCGGCGGTAGTGGAGGCAGTAGTGGCGGTGCAAGCGTTGAAGTTTCTGACACAGCACCAGATTCACCTTCCAACGGAGATATTTGGTATAATAGCGCAACTGCAAAACTTTATGTGTATGTAGAAGACACTGACAGCAGCCAATGGGTCCAACCAGCAGCACCAGTTCCGGGTAGCATACTTGACTTAGGAATCTCGGATGGTACGTCAGGACAAATTCTAACAACAGATGGTGATGGTACATTCACTTTTGAGGATGCACCGCAAGGCTTTAGCGGAGACTACAATGATTTAACTAACAAGCCAACCAATGTAAGTTCATTCACAAATGACGCAGGATACATTACAGGCGTAGCATTTGCAGATGTAACTAGCAAGCCAACCACAATAGCAGGTTATGGTATTACTAATGCCCAGGAAACTCTTGAAAGTGGTACAAACATTAAAACAATCAATGGCACTAGCGTTCTTGGATCTGGTAACATTACTATTTCAGGTAGCGGATCCACGGGAAACATTGAATTCTTAGCAAACACTATTGATTCATCAGATAGTACGGCAATTACATTTACTCCTGCTGTTAACATGAGCAGTGACCTAAATGCACAAAATGATTTGACAGTTGGGCAGGATGCAACTGTTGCTGTAAATCTTACAGTCGGTAGTAATGCAACGATACAGAATGACTTAACCGTAGGAAATAATTTAATTATTACTGGAGACTTTACTTCACAAGGATCAGGAACTCCTGAAATATTTTCTGATAATGAAATACAACTAACCGCGGGAACAAGGGTAATACTTACACAGTCTCCGATAAAGATGGCATCCTTTACCACTGCTGAGCGAGCAAATATTACTGCTCAAAATGGTGACATAATCTACAATACTACAGATAATAAATTTCAGGGGTACGAAAACGGTTCTTGGGTTAACTTGATATAGGGTTAGACAATGGCTGAAGAAAAATATTATCAACTAGGTACGCATACTGAAGAGCAATGGCAAGAACTACATGCTGAGTTAATAGCAGATGGCAATGCATACGAAGCAGTGCCTACGAGATCGGTTTCAGTTGATGACGACAAATTACACAGTCCCACAAGAGGATCCTATTTATTAACTGATGATGAAGCATTAGAATTAAAGAATGATCCTAGAGTAAAATTTATTAATGTCGATTATTCTAAATACGAAGAATACAAACCACCCCAAGATGAATTACAGGCAGTTAGACCCGATCTAGTACAGCGTTATACTGGAACGGTAAAAAATTATAGAATAGTGAGTGGTTTAAGCACTAATGATGTTAATAGAACAGGGTATCAGTTGTACAGACATCAACAGTATTTAGATCCTTGGGTAGACGGAGCACTTGCAGATACTGCCGTTCCTGAACAAAATATCTCTCAATACGGTACTGGAAGAAATGTTGATCTAATTGTAGCAGACGAAGGAATGTGGATAGGACATCCCGAATTCCAGAATAATTGTGTACAAGTGAGTGACGGAACAACACCTGTTGAACATCCTAGAGGATACGTGGGCGGTAATAAATTACCAGGTAACGGAACTTGTGATGTGCTTGATTTAGTGCTAGACAGTCCGTATTATATAGATCCAGAATGGTTTGATGCAGATCCACTCAACAGATTAGAAACACGCTGGGATGGCACAGTAGTCCCCACAGAATCAGAAGCACGAGCATGGTGGGGAACTGCATCTAATCGCAGTATAAAATTTCAAAACCAGGGTACGGTTTCGGTCACAACAGATTATACAAGAGCCAACACGAACGGAGATAATACCGTTCGACCAGCCGGCACACAGGGAGACCACGGTACGCCGTGCGGTGCGCTATCGTTTGGTAGAACACAAGGATGGGCCTATAATGCTAATAAATGGACTATTGATCTATATGGATCTTTGGGCATTGGTATCGAACCAGGATTTGACCTGCAAAAATTATTCCATAGAATGAAACCTATCAATCCAGAATATGGTGCAAAAGATCCAACACTGAGTTCTAACAGTTGGGGGTATCGTTCAGACAAGACACCTAGCGCATTTAATGCTAATGTTAATAATGCATCAACCTTATATTATAATCATCGTGCAACTACCAATGTATCATATACAACTGAAACTGGTATTGCATGGTTAAGCCATATGGGCACACAAGGTGACGGTGGACGTTGGAAAAGTGAGATGAAAACCAATTCACTAACAACGGCACTGGATGAAATGATTGATGAAGGTGTTATATTTGTTGGTGCTGCTGGTAATAGTAATCAAAAGGTTGTAAAATCCGGACACCCTGACTTTGACAATTATATTACAACAACCGATGGCGGAACTTTGGAAGATTCAGAACTTTTTGAATTTGGTGTTGCCGTTTATGGAACCACAAATAGGACAGGATTCCCACAACAGGGAGGAATGTATACCAAGGATGACGGTAGCATAGATTATAAAACAATTAATATAGGTGCATTGGATGATAACTTTAATGGATCTCTTGAAACTAAGGTAGGTTATAGCGATAGAGGAAATCAAATAGATGTCTATGCGGCGGCAGACGGAACGTTGGCAGCAAATAAAAGTTATTCCAGCGTTGGAAATAGGCCCGATACATACGACGGATTTACGTACCAAGGCGGTGTGGCAAATGATTGTACTTTTAGCGGAACAAGTGCAGCGTGTCCTGTTGCAGCAGGATTCTTAACAACCGTTTTGGAACACAATAGAGATTGGACTTGGAAAGATCTAAAAGATTGGGTAATTGCACTGTCTGAACAAGATCCAACAGATTTTTATTACGGTGTGGAATCTACAACACCAAATGATGCGAACTGGACTGATTATAGAAGCCTAGAAGGAAGTGCCGCTAGAGTCTTGTACCAAGGAGTTTTTGATGCTAGATTTAAGACAGGTAAAAGAAAAATTGTTTCAAGATTAAGCATTAAAAATGCAGCAAATATAAGGATCAAAAAATACTAAATACAGTTGATAGGATAAAATTATGGCAATAAACTTTCCGGACAGTCCAAACACAGACGATACTTTTACAGAAGGCAGCACTACCTGGCAGTATGATGGCACTTCTTGGAACATAGTTACTGCATCTTCCAGTGTAGTTATTCCTACCATTCCTAACGGATTTAGCACTGTAGCGGTGTCAGGACAGGACAACATTGTTGCTGAATCAACAACAGACACTCTAAATGTTGTTGCCGGTACTAATATTACAATAACAACAGATTCCAGTACTGATTCATTAACAATTAATGCCACAGCAGCAGGCGGCAGCGGTGAAGCCAACCAGAATGCTTTTAGCAATATTGCAGTGGGTGGCCAAAACACTGTTGCAGCAGATACTACCACTGACACAGTTACGCTAGTTGGTTCAAACGGCATTACCATTACTACTAATGATTCCACTGACACTATTACATTTACTGGACCGGGCGAAACTAGTAATTTTAGTGGCTTGACTGATGTAAATTCAGCAGCACTTACCGTTGATAAAGTATACCTACCAGCAATTACCATGTTAGATGTAACCAATAACGGTAGCTCTTCTTATAGATTTGATCAATATGGTAACACGGATAATCCTACAATATATGCAATTAACGGAACTACAATTGCGTTTAACCTAGGTACTCTGACTGCTACGCATCCATTCCTAATACAGGATTTTGCTGCACAGAACTTTAATGATGGATTGGTGCATGTATCAAATAGTGGAATAGTGTCCACTGGTGCAAGTGCCCAAGGAAAATCTGAAGGTGTTTTATATTGGAAGATACCTTCAAACCAATCAGGTTCATTTAGATATCAGTGTTCACTGCATGGTTCGATGGTCGGAAATATCTCCGTTAAGAATTTTGTTTCGATTTAATTTTTTGTATCTTTTTGTATTCTTCAATCTTTCTTTCAAGAGCTTTTCTAACATCTAGAATATCCTGTCTACCGGATTGATTGTCACGTATTTCTCTTGAAAAAACCATTTGTTCATGATCCTTATCGAAAGTCTTAACGAGTAGAATTAATTTATTTAGAAAATTATTGCAATTATTTTTGATATCCGAATCATCAATTTTTTCAATTTCATTCTTGTATCTAGCAAGATCATTTTGAAATTGTTCTGATTTATATAGTGATAGCATCTTCTAACTCCAATACAGTTTCTATTTTTGTTCTAATAAGACTATTATTTAATGTGCTTCTTAATCCAGTATGAACATTCTTGGGTAGATAGTTCAAATCGCACCAACAAAATGTTGGAACAGTCTTTGTAATAAATTCATTGTTTACCAAACAGATATAGGTGCCATATTCAAATCCTTTATCTTTTGATAGATACAGTTCAATCGGAAGTATTTTACCCTTGGCAAATTTTTGTTGTAAATCAACACTATCCTCAATTACCGACTTCTGTAACGCAAATGTAGGAACGGTCCATTTTTCGTTTTCAAGAATTAGTAAAATTCTTCGTGAATCAAGTGATAGATATAATAGTCCTACTCGTTTTTGCATACGAATACTTATGCGCCTTCTGGATCCAGTCTCCAATAACCTGGTGCGTATTCTCCCTCAAATGATTTGAGCCACTGTATGCCGTCCCACTTGTACTGTATTCCAGTGGTAATGTTTGATAGATAGGTAAAATCCTCAACAGTAGCAGGATCAAATATAACTGCCCAACTGCTTCCATTCCATTCAATCACGCTATTTGCCTTAACCTGTGTGTTTGTTCCATCCTTGTTCTTCCATCCAGCGGCGTCATCCGCTACGTCTTCAAGTATGAGGAATCGATGTCCTGTTGGAATGTTGTTAATACCATTTAGTCTGGCGATAGGATTGTATGTTGTTGGATCAATAATTGCATCAAATGTTCCCTTGCCCGTAGGATACTGTGGACTTATAACAAGAGTATTTTCCGTCCATCCGGGTGAATCCTTGTCAATACTAACCAACAGTATGAAGTTGTCAACAGGATTGATTGCAAACGTGCCCGTAATTTCTTCACCATTTGGTTGCTGGAAGTGTATGGTGCTGGTTCCTTCCGTAAAACTGCCAAGAGCGGCAAGTACCGCATTCCAGTCCAGTTTCCTATCATCAGTAAATTCTTTCTTGTCAAGTCCAAGGCTCTGTATGGCAGCATTCTGATCCACTATTGTTAGTTCATAATCATTAGGGTTACCGTTGTTTGCCTTGAACAGCAACACGGGATATCTTGGATTAACAAAAGCAACATTTGAAATCGACTGATTGTAAACTAGGCTGGATAAATTCTTAACGTCCCCTTCTTCAGTGAATATGTTTGCTATGATGCTCCTAATTACACCTAGTTTCTTAACCTTTGCCGGTGGAGATATCCAAACCGGAATTTCAAAATCTACGGAACAGATATCAATATCCGAATCGGTTCCTGCTGGTATGCTTCGAGAACTAAAATTCATTCCCGTAAGCCTTACAACACTTAGGCTGGTCCAGTCAACATAGTTGTCGTTGGTTTGTATTTCAAATGCTGGATTGAATAATACCATTATCTGTTCTAGCAGTTGTAATTTTTGATCCGTGTTGGAAGTCCAGATATCCAACTTACACGTCATCTTGTAAGGAGTTGGCATCAATCTTTCCACGGTAACATTCTTTCCCTGTTCTTCCGTGTAGGTTCTGTTACCAGAGTCGTCTTCGGTGTATCTTCTTTCTCTTATATTAACCTTACTAACAAATGTAGGATCAGTTAGTCTAGTTGTATCAATGTCTAATCCTGTGATATAGGCTGCCATCCTAGGAACGGTAGGAAGTTTATTTTCTGAATTTTCACGTATAATATTGGCAACCTGTCTCGTTAAGTCTCCATACATTACTGGCACAGATTGCTGATCCCCATTACCAGCCTCATACTTGAAGCCTATGAAGATTCTCATAAATTGCGTTACGTATCTTCTAATCTGTCCGTCGTAGAAAAAATCCATTATTTTTTAAATCCGTGTTTGAATGCTTTTTCATCGCCCTTGGCTGCTGCTGCACGGCGCTGCTTAATCTTTAGTGCAATAGGTTCCTCTTCCTTTTCGGGTGGGCGCCTTTTAACAGTGTGTTTCTTACTGCTTGTTCTTGCAAAGCCTAGTATTTCATCTATACGCATTATTCATCCGCCTTTGGTTTAAGTGCCTTGGATAGGCTCTGTCTTTCCTTAACAACCTTACCGTCAATAATCTGTTGGTTGGTGTTATTAATAAACGAAGTTTTCTGTGTTTCTCTTTCCACCTTGCCAGCAAAGTCTGCACCTGGAGCCGTGTCGCTGGTTCCAAGATTTGTAATATTTGTTCTCACATCATCCTCCACCTTGCTCCATCTGCCCTTAGCAAAACGGAACAGTCTCGTTGGTTTGTAATCAGTTCTAAGATGGAACTGTCCTTCCGATGGTCCCATAGGAAATGCTATGCCCTGTGTAAATGGAGCACCATTTGGTGGTACACCATCACCAAGCAAGTATCCCTTGTAACCATTGGCTTCGGCAGTCTGGAACATCACGTCAGCAGTAACAGTGTCTATGGTTGCATCGTCTAGGGTAGTATCAGCAGTAACCAATTCCGTCTTGCCAGTTTCATCTCTCTGAAGAGTATATAATTTTGTCGTATCATAACCGCTCTGTGGAGTATCCGCTTCTGCTTGATCCTCAACAGCCTTGGTAATCTGCATTTCCTTCTCATAGGTACTCATGATGTCCTTGAGAGTGTCCGCAGGTTTGTAATATGTTAGATCCGGAGGTGCAATGCCCGTGACTTCCTGCGTTACTGTATATTTTTCACCATTCGGTGCCGTAACGACATCCCCAGGATAGTATGTGGAGTCTGGATTCCAAGTTCCTTTGAAGTTTTCCGAATCTGCAATCTGATCCAGGATGTCCTTGAACTCCTGTGCATCCACTAGTGGTTTACATTTTGCCCTATATAGGTGTGGATACCATGTTACACTAAACCCTTCAGCAGCACGATTTACGTCTTCCACAACATAGAATCTTTTTAGTGCATAATTCAAATCGTTAAGTGCATATTCGTCCTTGAGGTGTGGTAATTCTATTACATCACCCGGAATTATCTTTCTACCAAGTTTTTCAACTGTATCTGTAATATGGAATGTGATGAATATTGTATCATTCTGTAGGAAAAGTCCGAACTGGCTAAGATTAAAATCAATATCCTGCACATTATACACGCCACGCATGACATACACATCAGGATCATATTTTCTGTCCCTATTTTCCAGGAATAGCATGTCCTGTATGTTTGTGGGGCTTAGAGTATCATATTTAGGCTGCGATGGCGTTCCTACTGTATCTGCTGTTGCTTCAGCACCCAAATACTTGTGCATAAGCACGTCGGTGCCACCAACTTGGAACATCTCCCAGGCAGTCTTGTCTATGAACTTGTAATCATTGCCCTTTTCCGGGCGGTATAAACTGAGTCTTGGCATAGTATATGTATTTACCGTTTTCTGCGCAAGGCATAAATAGTAATATGAGCCAAATTGATACAGCAAAACAGGAAGTATTCGACTACGTTAGACTCATGCTAGGTGATGGCATGATTGACGTGGAACTTGACCCGGAACACTACGAAACAGCACTCAAGAGAGCATTGGGTGTATTTAGACAGCGTTCGGATAATTCAGTGGAAGAAAGTTACATTACTCTAAGCCTTGAAGAAAATCAAAACGAATACATACTTCCAAAGGAAATACAGCAGGTAAGGCAGATTTATCGCAGAAGCGTTGGATCAAGGACTGGTAGCGGAACTGGTGGAACTGTGTTTGAACCATTCAATCTAGCCTACACAAATACATATCTACTAAGTTCAACCAACATGGGCGGATTAGCCACATACGAATTATTTGCACAGTATCAGGAACTTGTAGGAAAGATGTTTGGTTCATTCATCAACTTTACATGGAATCCGCAGAGCAAGAAACTAATTATTATGCAACGTCCAAGAGGCACGGAAGAAGTTTTATTATGGGCATACAACGACAAGCCGGACTTTGTAATATTAGAAGATGTATATTCAGGACAGTGGATCAAGGATTATACACTGGCAAACTGTAAGGTAATGCTAGGACAGGCAAGAGAAAAATTTGCATCTATCGCAGGACCACAGGGCGGAACAGCACTTAACGGTGCAAGCATTAAGCAAGAAGGCTTTAACGATATTGAACGCCTAACCATGGAACTTGGAACGCAGGTTGCAGGCGGACACGGATACAGTTGGATCATAGGATAATGAAAATTTCGGAACTAGTTAATGAAGAAGAACTGAACACCATGTTCAACGAAGTTGCCAAGATGGTGTGGGGCAGAACCGGAGGAACAGCCAAGGGTGGTAAAACTTCGCTTCGTTTTAGATGCTCGGTGGGTCCAAGAAAGGGCAGACAGGTAAGCCATCCTTCAAAATGTGTTCAGCAATATCAAGTAGGCAAGGCACAAAAGATGAAAACTACTCGTGCAAGAACTGCACCAACACAGGCTCGCAGACAACAGCGTACCAAATCAATCAATACAGCGAGTGTTTTGGCAAGAAAACTCAACACTGGCAAGCCAGGACAGCCAAAACCATTCTATTAAACACTTGACATTTAATCTAAAGACGCTATAATATAACTTTATAGGAGAGTTATATGATTATAGGCGTTTGCGGATTCATCGGTTGTGGCAAGGATACTGTTGCCGATTACTTGGTAAATTTCCACGAATTCCGCAGAGAAAGTTTCGCAGATTCTCTAAAGGATTCTGTTGCGGCAGTATTTGGTTGGGATCGAACCATGCTGGAAGGTAGAACAAAAGAATCAAGAGAGTGGCGCGAACAGGTAGATCCTTGGTGGGCAGAGAGACTTAACATGCCTACCCTAACTCCCCGTTGGGTTCTACAATATTGGGGCACTGAAGTATGCCGTAAAACCTTCCATGATGATATTTGGATTGCCAGCATAGAAAATAAACTTAGACAGAGCAAGGATAACATTGTAATAAGCGATGTGCGTTTTCCAAACGAAATCAAGGCAATCAAGAATCTAGGCGGTAAGATTATATGGGTTACACGCGGAGAATTACCCGAATGGTATGATGACGCTGTTAAGGCTGTTTCCGGCTCAAATTATCATCTTAATGAAATGAAAAGACGCCAAATTCATAGCTCTGAATGGGCGTGGGTAGATACTAAATTTGATAATGTAATTGCAAATGATAACACTATAGACGATTTATATAATACAGTTAAATCAATAATCAGCAACTAAATCACCTTGCTTCCAGCGTATTCCTTCCTTGGCTAAAACAGTCCTACAATTGGCACACACTGTCTTTAGATTAGAATGTCTACAATTATCCAAGTTTTCGTCAACATGGAATACTCTGAATACTTCCTCGTGTTGTGATTTAAAACCGCACTTATCACACTGCTTTTTAATTCTATATCCTGCACGATACCATCTAGGAACACCGTGATGCAAACCATGTGCAGAACAGGCTTCACATAGGCTCCTGTAGTAGGTCTTGCCATTCTTCTTATAGTTTACTGCTCGCGGTCTTAAACCGCATTTACATAACGGTCTCATGCATGTATTTACACCTTTTCTATCCCTTTATTAATAATGCCTTAAAGCACCATTTTTTGATTATTCCGCTAAATACAATATAACAATGCATTACGTAATGAATTGAATTATTACCAGGAGATAACAGCATGGCACTAACATCACCCGGCGTAGAAGTTACGGTAATAGATGAGAGTTTTTATACCCCGGCTGAACCGGGAACGACTCCGCTAATTGTCGTTGCAACGGCCCAAGACAAAACTAATGCCGCAGGCACTGGGGTTGCTTCAGCAACTACGGCGGCGAATGCAGGAAATGCATTTAAAGTGACAAGTCAAAAAGAATTAGTAGATCTTTTTGGAGTTCCAAACTTCGAAAAGACAGCGAGCAATACACCTATTCATGGTTCAGAATTGAACGAATATGGACTATTAGCAGCATACAGTTTACTAGGTGTTTCGAACGCAGCATTCGTAACTAGAGCGGACGTAGACTTAAACCAGTTACAAAGTTCAGCAGAGGCTCCGGGAGCGAATCCTCCAGACGGAACATGGTGGATTAATACTGGATCTACATCTTGGGGAATCCAAGAATGGAATTCAGCAGCAATCAGCACAACAGGCGGACAGAAATTTGCAGCAAAAACACCTATCGTTTTAACAGACGATGATGCAGCAAAGATTTCAAACAACGCACCACTAGGATCAGTAGGATCAATTGGTGACTATGCAGTTGTTTTTGAAACAGTAGGAACAGCATCAACAGGAACATTTTCATTTGCTAATGAAGTGGCAAGAATGTATCTTAAATCTGCTGGAAATACAGCATCAGGTGTTGCAGCAGGCGATTGGGTACTTGTTGGTTCTCAGGAATGGAGAGCAAGTATTCCAACAGTAATTACAGCACAATTAACAGGTGCAAAAATTACAGCAGCAGCAGGTAATTTTACACTTAACGGAACGTTAGTTACAATAGGTGCTAGTGATACCGTTGACGATATTGTAAACAACATTAACGGATTGAGCATTGCAGGAACAACTGCTAAGAATGTAAGTGATAGAATTTACATCTATACAGATGGAACTTCAAACACCAACGCAAATACAGTTGTTATTGTTGCAGGAACTGCTGATTTAGATGAATTAGAAATTTCAGCAGCGACTTATAAAGGCCCTGAACTGTATCAAAATCCACACACACTAGTTCCACAATGGAAAGGTACTCCAGGAACTGATGTAAATGCAAGACCTACAGGATCTGTTTGGATCAAGACTACAGAACCTAACAACGGTTCAAGATGGAGAGCAAGCAAGTGGGATTCAGCAACAACTAGTTGGGTTTCAGCAGAGGCTCCACTTTATGCAAGCGGACATTCAGCAATTTATTCGCTGGATAGAAGCGGTGCAGGCGCTAACATTGCAGTGGATGATTTATTTGTACAAACAAATGCATTTGAACACAGCATGTATGACGATTCACCGGCAACAGCGGTGTTCCGTGTATGGCGCAGAGCAAATGTAGGTGCAACAACAGTTACTTCAGCAGTAGTTGCTAGCCAATTAACAGCAGATGACTACCAGTTCGAGATTGCAGAATCAATCCAAGGACAGGAAGCATTAAACTCAGCAGTAAGCATTACGTTTGCAAGTTCGGGTTCGAGTTCAGATGCTAACACAATGGCAGCGGCTATTAACGCAGCAGGTTTAACAAATATCGAAGCAGGTGTTACAGCAAACAATGAAATTACTATTTCACACAAACTAGGCGGTGAGTTTAGATTGCGTGATGTGGGTAGAGATGCAATTGGTGCACTATTTACACCATACAATATTGACACAGCAGAAGGAACTGCAAACTTCTACAACTTGTCAGATGCTTCGTTAACAGGCGGACAGAGTCAATTAGCACCAGGTGCTGATGATTCAACTGCTGAAAATAGATATCTTGCTTCAAACTGGCAGCCACTAGCATCAAATGATTTTTATGCAAGTGCTGACAATCCAGAAGCAGAACCAGCAGATGGACAACTTTGGTACAACCCAGAGTTTTCAGATGTTGATATCATGATACATAATGGAACAACATGGGTTGGTTACAGAAGTGCAACAAGTCCTTACACTGAAGCAGTCAGCGACAGGGCAGGATACACACCAATAGTTGCTGCTTCTAATCCGTACATTGCTGGTACAACTGTTGATGGCGATCTTTGGATTTCAACAGCAGATATTGAAAACTATCCAACAATTTACAAGTATGACAGCAACCAATCAGGGCCTGCTTCGGAAAGATGGGTATTAGTTGATAAGACTGATCAAACATCAGAAGACGGTGTACTGTTTGCAGATGCACGTTATGGCGCAACTGGTGCTACTGGTAATACAGCAGCAACCATCAAGGATCTACAGAAGGTAGACTACCTAGATCCAGATGCTCCAGATCCTGCACTATATCCACAAGGAATGCTGTTATGGAATCTACGTAGAAGTGGTGGTAACGTTAAGCGTTACGCTAACAACTACATTGATATCACAGCAGACAACCAACGCTTCAATAACGATGAAGCAATGACAGACTACGCAACTGATCGTTGGGTTACTGAATCAGGTAACAACGAAGACGGTTCAGGATCTTTTGGAAGAAAGGCACAGCGTAAGGTTGTTGTTCAAAGAATGAAGAGTGCGGTTGACACTAGCAGCCAAATTAGAGATGAAGAGCGTAGAAACTTCAACATAATTGCTGCTCCTGGATATCCAGAACTTATGAGCAACCTTGTTAATCTTAACATTGACAGAGGCTTAACAGCATTTGTTATTGGTGATACACCACTAAGACTAGCAGCGGATGCAACAACATTAACAAACTGGGGTTCGAATGCTAACCTAGTTACTGATAACGGCGACGATGGCTTGGTAACATATGATGAATACCTAGGAACGTTTTATCCAAACGGATTCACAACTGACCTAGGCGGATCAAACGCAGTGGTTCCAGCATCACACATGATGATGAGAACTATTGCACTAAGCGATCAGGTATCGTTCCCATGGTTTGCTCCGGCAGGAACACGACGTGGTGGAATTTCAAATGCAACAGCAGTAGGATACATTGATGCTGCAACAGGAGAATTCCAAACAGTGGCCCTGAATGAAGGACAAAGAGATACGTTGTATGATCTAAAGATTAATCCAGTAACATTCTTTAATGGTGTTGGATTGGTTAACTACGGTCAGAAGACTCGTGCAAGAAATGCTTCTGCACTGGACAGAATCAACGTAGCACGTTTGGTAGTATACATGCGCAGCCAGTTACAGAAGTTGGCTCGTCCGTATATCTTTGAACCAAATGATAAGATTACTAGAGATGAGATTAAACAGGCAGTTGAAAGTTTACTTCTTGAACTAGTGGGTCTAAGAGCAATTTACGATTTCGCAGTAGTTTGTGATGAAACAAACAATACTCCGGCTAGAATCGATCGTAACGAACTGTATGTAGACATTGCGATTGAACCAGTTAAGGCTATTGAGTTCATATACATTCCGTTGCGTGTCAAGAACACAGGGGAGATATAAGACATGCCTATTACATCATTAAATAACTTTTCAGTACCGACAGACGCAGGCAACCAAGTGCTCTTGATGCCTAAGTTAAAGTATCGCTTCCGCGTTACTTTATTAGGATTCGGAGTTAATGCCGCGACTGAACTAACTAAACAGGTAGTTGATGTTTCAAGACCAAAAGTTGGTTTTGAAGAAATGACACTAGACGTTTACAACTCAAAGGTTTATCTAGCAGGTAAGTATACCTTTGAAACAATCACACTTAACTTGCGTGATGACGCTAGTGGCGAAGTTCAAAAACTTGTTGGACAACAGGTTCAGAAACAGTTCGACTTTGTTGAACAGGCTTCTGCAAGATCAGGTATTGACTATAAATTTACTACTAAGATTGAAGTACTAGATGGTGGTAACGGAAATAATGCTGCTGGAGTAAACGTTCTTGAAACTGCTAACTTGTATGGCTGTTTCCTAACTAACGTTGATTACGGAGATGCAAACTACGCTACCAACGAAGCAATGCAGGTCGCACTATCAATTAGATTTGATAACATGACACAGTGGGGCGCAGGCGAGCAAGGCATCGGTGTTGGTATTGGTGCAGCAGTGGAAAGAACTATTGGCGAATCCACTACTGGTGCTGGTACAGCCCAAGGCTAATACTAGTTTTAGTATTGAAATTAAAAAGCCCGGATTTTTTCCGGGCTTTTTTTATGGCTAAATACTAGTATGGCAAATAAATTTACTAGATTTCTAACAGACGTATTTACAGGACTCACAAATCCAAAGGGTAGAGTATCAAATTATACCCATGCTACACGCTTGTTTATCGATGATAATTTTCGTCTTGCTCCCAAGACGAAATTCAATTACTATCTAAGAATTGAACTAGATCCTAGTGCCCACAAGGCAGCGGGTTTTACTCTTAAGCATGCTGAAGAAACAGGTTTATTGGTTAAGACTGCTGATCTACCAAAATTTAAATTTGATACTGAGACCTTTAATCAATACAATAGAAAAAGAATAGTATACACGATGATAAATTATGATCCTATTAATTTTACCTTTCATGATGATAATCAAGGGGTCATAAATGCCTTGTGGGCAATCTATTATGGTTACTACATACAAGATAGGCATGTTGCTACAACAAATGCATACAAACCAGAAAATGATATGTATAGAGCTAATGATGATGCATTTAATAAATTCCGTTATGGACTCGATAATAACATAAGCGATCCTCTATTTAAAAGTGTAACACTTTATACCATGGGGCGCCGAAGATTTATAGGGTACACATTAATAAATCCTAAAATAACATCATGGGAACACGGAAACAGAGATTATTCTGCAACATCAGACCCTGCAGAAAGTTCAATGACACTTGAATATGAAGCAGTTCTATACTCATCAGGCGAAGTTGGTGAAGGATCGCCAAAAGGATTTGCAACACTACATTATGATAATTCTCCGTCACCCCTATCAGTCGCAGGCGGTGGCACAGGAAATCTTCTAGGAGAAGGCGGTGTATTGGACGGACTCGAATCCGTGTTCGGTGCCGTGGGTGACGGAACAGCATTCAGTTCCGGAGGCAATTTTTTAAGCACAGCAATTAAAGCAGTAAACACATACAAGGGTGCAAGAGGGTTAAGCAAGGAAGGATTATTAGCAGAAGCAACAAATATTTTAACTAGCCCTGCAGGAACACAAGCAGTAGCAAATACTATAAGTGGAGTTGCAGGAGCCGTGTTTAATAAAAATGATCCTAACAATGGTATCACAAAAGGAGTACAAAAGAAATCTAGAAGTAATATTTCGAACAGTTCATCTTTTGATCAAGAGTTTGCTAATCAAGCCTCAGCACAAAATACCGGAGGCTTTAACTAATGGCAAGTAATCCACAAACTAATTTACCAGCAAAACAAATAAATGACAGTGCTGCAAGAACAAAATTGTTTTTTGATACTTATGGAAAAGCACCTTTAGAATTTAATGCTACTGAAGTTGATGCAACAATAGGATTTTTTACTGGTAGAGGTTTTTCGAAAGAAGCAGCTCAGAGTATTTCGATGAGCATTCTTAAACAGGCAAAATTAGAAAACGTAAAAATATTCACAATACTAGATGACTTAAAAAAACTTGACGGGTTACAGATAAGCGGACTGGTAAGTGAAGTATTAAACAATAATAGACCACCCACATCCACTCTTGGTTATAGACAACGAACTCCTGACATTACAAAACAACGCAACGTGGTACCATAATGGCTAAGTTTGCTCAGGGAAGATTCGAAATGAAAAATCCTGGCAAGTATGTGGGTACTAAAAAACCTCTTGCTAGAAGTAGTTGGGAATTTGTTTTTATGAGGATGCTGGATGAACATCCAGGAGTACAAAATTGGGCAAGTGAGAGCATACAGATTCCGTACAGAGATCCACTAACAGGAAAGTACACAATTTATGTTCCTGATTTCTTTATAGTGTATCAGGACAAGAATGGAAGGAAGAATGCAGAGGTTGTTGAGGTTAAACCAAAAAATCAAACCATGAGAGAAAATGTTGGCAAGAGCAGATACAACCAAGAACAGTACATTAAGAACATGGCAAAATGGGAAGCAGCCAATGCTTGGTGCAAACAAAAAAAATTAAGATTTAGGATAGTCAGCGAGGATGATATTTTTCACACTGGCTCAAAGAGACGATAAGTAATAGTATGACAAAGAAATTAGAAGAATTGTTTAATCTAGAAGATCAAGAAAATACTGAACAAGAAAAATCAGTAGAAAAAGTGGAAACGACCGAAGTGTCTCCGCAACAAATTAAAAGCCTTGATGATAGTTATAAGGAAGTTCATAAGATTACGGGAAATCTTCCAAAAATACAAGAATTGGATTCTATGGAAGAAAAGGATTTGGATAGCCTGGCAGATAAGGCAGAAAAAGCCTATGATGATTTGATGGATTTGGGCATGAATGTTGAAGTAAGATACAGTGGTAGAATATTTGAAGTGGCAAGCAGCATGCTGAAAAATGCCATAGATGCAAAAACAGCAAAAGTGGATAAGAAATTAAAAGCCGTTGATTTACAATTAAAAAAATTAAAAATAGACAAGGATTCGCCGGACGATAATGATGTATTGGATGGAAAAGGCTATGTAATGCTTGATCGTAACGAATTAATTAAGAAATTAAGCGAAAAGGAATAAATACATACATGAAGACGTTTAAAGAATATCTATCAGAAAGCAAGAAAACCTATAGTTTCAAGGTTAAAATTGCGGGCGATTTACCCGAGAGTTTTGCCAACGATCTTAAAGCAAGATTGGAGCATCGTGGTATCATGCAGTTTGAACAAATGAAAACCACTCCGGTTTCACAAGTTCCACATGATTTTCCAGAGTTAACAAACATGGAAGTTCATACGTTTGATGTAATGACAGAGTATCCACTTACACCGACCGAGATTGAAAAAGAAATTTTTGAAATGGGCTGCTGCGAAGCGGGTTATTACAAGGTAAGAAATAGTGCAAGTCCTACAGAGATTGATCAAATCACAGCAGGTGATAATGCTGATTACGAAGGTGCACTGCTTCATGATAATCAATATAACGACGGTCAAAAAGTGAAACACAAGGATTACTTTGGTGACGACTTCAACAAGGGATTTTTAAAAGAACTTTCCAAGGAAGCAAAGGAAAGAAAAAAGGAATTGGGAACTGATAAATTAAAGGCAGACATTTATCAGGACACACCAAAATTAAAACAAGATAAAGCAGGGGTAAAGAGTCCTGTAGGGAGTAACTAATATGAACTTTCATGAACTATTAGCCAAAATGCAGGAAATTGATACAGCAAAGACTGAGGCACCTGTAGAGCAAAGCACAGAAGAATGTGGAATGCCAATGGCACCGAATATGCCTCCAGCAGAGCCTAAGGATAAGGCTTCGATGAGCATTAACATTAATGCACAGGGAGATGCAATTGATGACGTAATGGCACTTATTGCTAAGATGAAGGGCGATGCAAAACCAGATATTGGCGACATGCCTAGTGTTTCTATCATGTCTCCAGGAATGGATGCACCAGAAGGCCCTCCGATGCCAACACCAATTAACAAAATTTTACCAGACTTTGATGGCGATAACGATGACATGCCAGGCGGCGAAGATGACATGGTTGCTATTAAAGCAATGGGCGACAAAGGTGACGATAACGATTATGATGATGACGGTAAACTTGACGCTCATGAAAAAGACCACGACGACGAAGAAAAATTACACAAGACCGTTGACAGAGATGACGACGGTGATCATGACATGGACGACCATGACATGGAGAAAAAAGATAAAGAAGAAGCATATGCTAATGAGCCTGATGAAGATGAAAGAGATATTGATTATATCACTAAGAAAACTTCAGGCGGCATGAACAGAATGAAAGGAACTCATCCAAAAGTTGCAGGTGGCGACAATCCAATGCAGCGTGTCAAGGAAGGTGAAGATCTGCGTGCTTCTATCAAGGAACAATTGCTACAAGCACTAGAAGAACATAAAGGAGCGAAATAATGGCAGACTTACTTACAACAACAATTGGTGGTGGCAGTGCGGTATTAGTTGCCGAAAATCGTAAACCTGCTGCTGATGTAACAACAATTCAGTTTAACGGAATGAAAGACTTAACTTTCTTTGAAGTTGACTTTGGTGCAGCAGCAAATGCTGAAACAGGTGCTAATGAAGCGATTCAAGCACTAATTGAAATTATTGAAAAATATTGCACAATTGTTATTAGAGGCGACTTACACGCTACTAATCAAAAGATGTGTTTTGCTGTAGAACAAAGCAATGCTTCACTTGATTATGATGGTTCTGGTGCAGAAACACTAGTAGAACAAATCGAAGACGAGTGTATTGCACTAGGTGCTACATACGGAAATAATTCATTTGATATGACTGCTGTAACTGCTACAGTTAAAACATCATTTGATTTTGCATAAAAACTAAGTTTCATATCTATCCAATAGGGCCGCAAGGCCCTATTTTTTTGATTAAATACTAGTATGGCAAAGAGTTTAGATGGCGTCCAAATTAAGAAGGCGCATACAAAGCAAAAATACACATTAGAGGAAGTAAAGCATCTTGAGGCATGCATGGATCCCAAGGATGGTCCACTATACTTTGCGAAAAATTTTATCAAGATTCAACATCCCACACTTGGAAGCATACCATTTAATCCTTATGGTTATCAGGAAGAATTACTACACGCATATCATGATCATAGATACACCATAGCAATGCTACCAAGACAGATGGGCAAGACTACCTGCGCGGCAGCATATCTTCTTTGGTATTGCATGTTCACTCCGGAAGCACAGGTATTGATTGCTGCACACAAATACACGGGTGCGCAGGATATCATGAATAGATTTAGGTATGCATATGAATCCATACCAGACTTTTTGCGTGCAGGTATCTATACCTATAACAGGAATACCATTGAATTTGATAATGGTGCTAGAATACAAGCAACCACAACTACTGAAGACACAGGACGTGGTAAATCACTTTCATTAATATACTGTGATGAGTTTGCATTCGTGCAACCACCCGAGAAGGCTCGCGAGTTTTGGACTGCTCTTTCTCCCACACTGTCAACGGGCGGTAAGGCAATCGTTACTAGCACACCAAACTCGGATGAAGACCAGTTTGCCATGATATGGACTGAAGCGAATAAACACTTTGATGAGTATGGCAATGACACGGTAACAGGTACTAATGGATTCTATCCTTTCTTTGCTCCATGGACGGAGCATCCGGATAGAGATGAAGATTGGGCCAATGAGGAACGTGCCAAGATTGGAGAAGAAAGATTCCGTCGTGAGTTTGATTGTGAATTCTTGATCTTTGATGAAACACTTATTAACAGTGTTAAACTAGCAGAACTAGAAGGAACTGAGCCTATTCTCACCATGGGACAAACTAGATGGTATAAAAATATCAATCCAAAAGCAACCTATCTAGTGGCACTTGATCCTAGCCTAGGAACGGGCGGAGACTATGCTGCGATACAGATATTTGAAATGCCAACCATGCAGCAGGTGGGCGAATGGAGACATAATCTTACTCCAGTGCAACAACAGATACGACATCTAAAATCCATACTAAAATACATATATGATCAGCAGACTGAAAAAGGAAATGCTAATCCTACAATCTATTATAGTTGTGAAAACAATACAATAGGTGAGGCTGCACTAGTTGTTATCAAGGATATTGGAGAGGAAAACTTCCACGGATTATTCCTTTCAGAACCAATAAGAAAAGGACATGTGCGTAAATTTAGAAAAGGGTTTAACACTACACATAAAACTAAAATAACTGCATGTAGCGGGCTTAAAAATGCTTTAGAGCGTAATAAAATGTCTATATACAGCAAGCCACTTATCTCAGAATTAAAAACATTCGTGGCACACGGTGTGGGGTACGGTGCAAAAACAGGTGAACATGACGATTTGGTGAGTGCTACCCTACTAATTGTGAGAATGGCCAATCAACTTGCAGACTGGGATCCTCAAATATATGAAAAAATGACGGAGAGATTGACCGAAGACGAGTATCCAATGCCAATATTCGTATCTGGCGGTTTTTGATAAATACTTTACTATGGACGCAACCGGTAATATAGCAACAGATTTATTCTATAAAATTAGAAGCAGATTCACGGGTTTAAAACTGGGTGAAAGCACAGGTGCTATCACTATAAATCCTGAAAGTGCTAGATTTTTTGATTTTGATTACATCGAAAATGACAAGAACATAGGCCACGTAAGCATAAGCATTGCTGAGCCTAACAGCATGAAGGTTTATTTTTCGAGCGGTATTACAGAAGGAATGGATAGTGATCAAAAGAGCAACTGGTACGATTTCCTAAGAGAATTAAGAATGTTTGCAAAACGCAGACTACTGGCATTTGATACTAGAGATATAGCAAAGGATAATTTGGATAAAAGAGATTATGCATTTCTTAGCCAACATTCAATGCCACAATCGGATAACGATACAATAACAAAACCCGTCGGAGAAACAGTAATGAATGAGAGCAATCTTTATGGAACCAAGACACAGAGTTTCCAGAAGTTAATGGACACAAGATTAATTATTAAGCACAGCAAAAAACTTGCTGATGATTTTGAACAGAAGCCAGGAGATAGAAGCAGAAATATTTCCGCACTGTTCGTTGAAAACCAAGACGGGGAAAGATTCAAGTATCCTTTCATTCACCTAGCAGGTGCTAGAGCAATGCAGCGACACGTGGCTAACGGCGGGTTACCATATGACGCTATCGGCGAAAGCATCATCAAGATGAGTGAAGAGATTGCACAACTAAAAAGTTTTACAAACTACTGCGTGAGAAACGATCTAATGAATTCCGACACTAATTCGATCGTTGAACGCAGCAAGGCGCAATTGGACGGGCTGAGAGAAAGAGTTGCTAGACTATCCAAGCAGGCACACTATGAAAACTATGTAGCAGAATTCCAGGCACCTGAGGCAGTTGAAGTTCCAGATGACGTGATGGAAGAATACAAGGAAAAATTCACAGTTAAGAACTTCAAG